>Ga0222712_10001308_pt1 | contig 31083 bp, 30 predicted proteins | sample C33_657DmetaG_FD_165043 | JGI IMG/M metagenome (GOLD analysis project Ga0222712, IMG submission 165043) | Estuarine water microbial communities from San Francisco Bay, California, United States - C33_657D | ecosystem: Environmental > Aquatic > Marine > Unclassified | place: USA: California...
GCTAAAAAACCAATCATTTGTAGCAGAGTAGTCTCTGGCATTTGTTTCAATGATTTGATTTTGGTTGCGTTTGTTGATAAAATACCGAACAAATGAACCATCATCGTAATTGTTCTTATTTGGTGTAGGAAAATACGTAGCAGGTATCATAAAGTTGAAATTGTCCAACCCCAGACGATTTTTCAAAGTTAAATCGGTATTTGATATCATATAGGTATATAATTGAACAACCTATCATTGGCTGGTTTCAACATTGCAGTTACCACAGTTTCCCACTTACCAGCATTGAGTTGATGCTCAACTTCGGTGATCATAAATATTACATTACCCGGCACATATGGTTTTGGTAAATTGGAAATAGAAAAATGTTGGAACATACGGAAACCCATAATACCATCAAGTGTCAATGATAATGTGAAGTTATCCGCTGGTCCAGCATAACGGGCCGTGTTGTTTTTGGTATCACCATCATCCAACATTTCACGTAGTTTACCTTTCATGCTGCTGGGTAGATTCAAATATACCCAACCAAATGCTGCTTGATTCACCGACAGTGCTTCATCACTACCACCACTATTTGATATTAATCCTGCGAAAAATATGTTGAACGAACCGGCGGTTGCTTCAACAACCGGTCCATAAATATCTTCACCGGCGGCTACCGCACGAATGCGCATAACCAACACATCATCACTTTGTTTACCATGTGTTTGTAATTGACGGATTGCTTCATTTTTATCGGTGATTGGACCGTGAGGTACACCACTATCAGCTTCTGCCGGCGATCTGGTAGCATTTGGATTATTTTGTGCTAGCTTTTCCTCGGCGGCAAGTTGTTCCAACTTTTTAGCAATCATGTCTCGCAACTGACGAGATTCAAATCTGTCTGTGAACGCAATCGCCGGAACACCACGGCCCACTTGAGTAATTTTGTCCACCTTGTCATACTGTGCTTTTATTTTGGTCTGTTTTTGTGCATATGGCATTGATGTATCGGCCGATGTTGCTGCGACTTCATTTGCAATATTAGCAGCGTTTTGACCACTACCATACAATACTTGATTGACTTGATCGTTGGTCATGTTCACATCAAAACTAAACTTTTTGATCACGCCATTGGTTGAACCAATATCAAATTGATAAAGATCGGTACCTTGTGGCACAGTCAAATTTTTATCGATGATCGCCAGACCACCTCCTGGATTTTCCACTACTTCAAAATTCCAAAAATTGTCCACAGATTCATTGATTACATTCAGAATCTTGTTGACCATCTGCTGCAAGGTTTTAATTGATCCATCGTTACCAATCTCAATTAGTTTGCTCTTGCTGATGTATATATGTTTGAAATATCCGTGGTAATATTTTTGATAGGTTCGGGTACCTATTACTTTCGTTTCCTTGAAAGGAAATGATGCCGACATTTGTTTTTTACCACCAAGTTGATAGTATAATTTATTGATCAAAACATCCAAATCATCCCGCACAGCAAAACTCGTCTTGAATGTGTTCTTTGCCTTTCTTGCTGCTTTCCAAATACCAAAATCTTCAGCATTGTTTGTTGTGGACTTTTTCTTTTCAGTGGCTTCCCCAGCTTTAATTTGGAAGTCATAATTGCTGGAGTAGTATTGTGTCAAGAACGGATTGGATGCCGCATCTACGCTATCTAAATAACCATCCCTGCGTTTTTGTCCAGCACCTACTGGTTTACCAGGATTAACACCCATATTAATTTTTGGGGCAAGGGAATTTGGGATCAACACATTTCGATCACACGAAATCAAATTTGGGTGCGCACTAACAATGAAATCCGAGATATCAATTTTGTTGTTCTTGGTTGTCTTCTCGGAACAAAATAAATTGATCAATTCAAACACAAAATCCATCTGGAACCAAACTTCATCGTTGGCATCTTCTACAAAATCAAAGTCAGTATCTTTATCAGCGAATGAAACGATTTCACGATTTTGGAAATGTCGATCTGATGCACTACCATATTTAATAGGATCTCTACGAGATGGCTCCGGCGCTGAAATTTTAACGAGTTTATCCTCAGCAGCTTGAGAAAAGTTTGACGCAATTGCTAGAAATCCTTGTTTAGCATAAGTCAACGTATTGTCCACTTTATCTGGTGGTGTTGGTAACTTGTAGTTTCCATACACACTCTCATACCGACCCATAAAAATTCGATTCTCTGGTTTGCCATTGTAAAACCCACGTTGTGGTTTTTTATTGTCTTGTGGCGCACCCAACATTGTTGCTAATTGAGCACTCTTTTGTTTATCCTTGGCACCCTTTTTATTTGTTGCAAGTAGTCTATCAGCATTTTTGATGATGTAATCCATGTAGTTGGCACGATCTTCCACAACTTGCTTGATAAATGGTAAATATGTAGTTAAACATTCTTTGAGATTCACATATTCTGTGGTGGTACCATCTTGATTGTCTGTGACCGTTGGATTGTCCACACGAAAACCAGAATACATAGCCTGACGACTAATAATTTCGGTGTTGCAAGTATATACAAACCCGTCATCCGTATTGAAATTATATTTGCTAATGATGCCCGTTATTAATCCATAATTACCAAAACTGTTGTAATATCGCTCCAATGCCATTTCTGGCCGAAGTATCAACTCGTAACATTTATCTACACTATTCAAATCCAACAACGACACATTATTGTATAAATTCCAACCAAACTCCAAGAACACATTGATCTTGGGACTCAGCCAAAACGGCATCATGTATTCTAGTTGAGCCAGACCATAACATTTCCACTGAATGGTTGCTGTGCTCATCATATCCTTGTTGGTTCTGACTTGTACAGACGTAATACCAGGCGGCGGCAAAATTGGAGGTACCACGGAATTTTGTGGGAATTGAGAGTTGTTGTCTTGGTTATTATACCAATACGCAGTTCTGTACTTGGTGTCTATATAATGTGGATCACCATTGGCTTGATATCCAATAATTGCTTTGTCTTCCACCAACACATTTCCTTGACGCTTGTAACCATAAGCATTATCAAATCCAACACCACCCTGCAACAAAAATCCATCATATATATATGGTTGCCCATTCTTGTACAAATATGTGCTGGTTGGTATTGTTTGGTTTATGACTTGCCCGGTTCCATTTGAAAACGCTCGTACCCAAGGAGTAAGTGGTCCTCTGTATTTTTCATGTTGGTTTTTGAAATCCGTCACAACATTTACAGTTGCATACTGTCCGTGATTTACATTGCTGCTTCTGCGGCGCAATTCTCGCACCATCTGCCATGGAATATTTTGGGCTTCCCACCAGCGAATTTCCTCAACAATATCATTTCGTTGTGGTGTTGCCCAGCTTGGAATTTTGCTTAAATCTAGTGTTGGTGTTGCCATAACTTACGCATTTAACGTTTTCAAAAGTTGCATGATTGATGGCAAATTACCGGGAATACGCAATTGCTTACCAACTGGTATAGACAACCGTCCATTGCCAAGATTATTTGCATTTGCGATAACCCACCAATACTGTTCATCACCATAATACTTTTTTGCCAAACTGTCAAGATATTCTTGCTCGCTGGCAATAATATATGTGTCGGATGGATCATTAGGAATCACAGGATAATATGTGGTTCTATAGACCTTGCTACCATCGTATCTATTATTGATTGGTGTATATTGATATCTCATAATTATTTTGTATTGATCAATATATCGTTGTCATGTCGAATGTTCTTAGAAAATGTATTTTTTGAGGGATCGATATAGTCTTTATCATTATACATGTCCACAATTTCAGTTCCTTCGTCGATTTCAGAAAGATTAAGCATTAGAACCGGTGCGTCACCCCAAATTGCTCTACCAGTCTTGGGACGATCTTTTTCCAACACACCCATTTCAATCTGAATTTCCGCTGTTCTTGGAAATTGTGCCACTCTACCATAAGATGTGGCTTTGTCTCCTCTTGGGTTTATGATCGTATTTTCACTCTGCCAGTTTATAGCTTTATTTGGTCCATAATACCAACTTTGTCCATTTTTATCGGCTTCCTCTGGAATTGTTTCCCAACTTGCATCTTCTGGAATTGTTACGTTGCAACTGTTGATTGTAACGTTATGATTTTTGTAAAAATCGCCCAGTGTTAGTTGTACCATTGGTGAGACCATGAATCCACCTGCTGCTTGATTTGTATAATTTGCTGGGCGAGTTAAACCAGTCAAATAGTTGATTCGACTCCACATTGGCATCAGTTCCTTGATGCTATGTGCATTGACTGTAAAATTAAAGCTGACACTGCGGGTGAACCCTTTGTAGTATTTCAATTTATCTGGACGGCCCAAATACTCAACAGTTTCCCACTCCGCAGCGTTGTTGTCAGTCAAACTTTTGATTGTGGCATTGAACGGAATGTACTTTTTGTTGACAATATCATAAAAATAAAACTTAATAATATCTGGTCCATATACGCCAAATTTATCTGTGGCAGAGTATTGTTTAGTAAATTCCTCTGGGTTTAATACTTGAAGTGAGTTAACATAATCTACATTGTTGGTTGGACGAATATATCGATCATTTGGACCTTCCCCTAAACGAGTTGGAACTTTATCCCCAGTCGTTTCATCTCTACGAAACCGGCCTTGATATGTATCATTCTTCGCATATGGTTCATTTAGATTTGTAGGATCAAGTTCTTTTAAGTAATTTGTTCCTATACGTGTGCCATCGTTACTAAACTTAGCAAATTGAAGAGGTTGTAAATTTTTTCTTTTGGTACCATATTTGCTTTCATTAGCACCACCAATGGCATTGATAACCTTATCAAGGTTATCAATGATATCCTTAACTACGTTACTTTGTTGATCACTGAATGTTGTCTTGAATCCAGATTGATTATCTAGATAAGTCTTGTAGTTGAGTATTTGATCTGAATATTCGTTATCATCATCTACTTTTACTACATCACTATATCTGTTTGAATCTCCACTTGGAGTAATCGCCTTCTTAGTTAACTTAGTACTTAGTAAGTTAATCTTATCTTTTGATAAAACGCCTATTTCTTTTGTAGAATCAACCGCCTGTTTGCTTACATTTTTAACAATAATTAATCTGGTTAATGAAGTCGGGTTCTTGGACTTACCATAAAAACGCTGGTTTACTTTTTGTGAATAATCGGACTTTTTTCCAAATCCAATTGAATTCAACAACCCACTCATGATTCCACCACCACCTATACCCGTTGCGTTTGGATCAAACAATTTACCAGCATTCAACATCAGATCGTATGTTTCTTCATCAGCCCGATACTTTGATGCCCAAGGTTGCTTTGGTGGTAGAATACCTCCAACAACAGTATTGTTTTGAAAAAATGATCCCACAGAACCAAGCAATCTGCTGAAAAATCCACCGCCTGAATTATTTACAAGTCGTGCATAACGTGGTGCGTTATACGCATTGGTTGCCGTTTGTCCACGCAACAAGTCTTTTACATCACCACGAGCAATTGGTGTGACAACCTCGCTGGTTCGATCACCACCACCTATAAAACTGGTGAGTGTGCTGAGACCCAAACCATTGCTTGCTGTGCTAGCAACAGATGAGCGTGGTGGTGGTGGTTGTGCTGGTGCTCCACCAACCAATGCTCCGATTGTGGATACTACACTACCCAAACCAACTCCGTTGATAATACCACCAAGAATGTTGCTGGTGTCTACGTGTCGTGTTGGTCTATCCAATACACCAAATGAAGCGGGTTTAATAGCAGCAATCAATGGTGATGCTGGATTATAAACTTTGGTTTCATCAAATGCTTGAAATCCTTGTAGCACCAATTGTTTGGTTATAAAACGAGTACCCGGTCCAGATCCCAAAAACTTTCTGACCAAATTGGCGTCTTGTGCAGCAAACCCAACCATACTCGTAACTCGACTGGCTTGACCTTGATTTGGATTTTTGTAGTCATAGCGACGCTTCAACGCATCTGCCAAACCCACATCATCTGGTTTATTGATGCTATATAGCTTGGCTGCATTGCCGTTGCTATTGAAAAGCATTTCTAGTTTGCCAGGAGCACGAACATTGATAAAATCACCAGATGGTATAGTAAGACCAGCACCTTGCACTTGCGATAGTGTGGTAACTTGTTCACCGCCTGATGTGAACCCGTCAACGAATGTATTGCTATTTGCCATTGTATATAAATAGGGTTATCAAGCAATTGTTGCTTGGCCGTATGCACCTCTTGTTGATGCACTTCGTGCCAAAGCGTTGTTGACTTTGGTACCATCTAAATTGACCACAATGCCGCCGCTGGCCATCATGTTGGTCAACGCATCAAATTTTGCACCAAGAGCTTCCAAACCAGCTTTAATTTCACTGTTTTCTTCTTTTTTGCCGCCTCCACCCAGCAGACTAACTGCTGCTAATCCGCCAATATCAATTTTTGGTAGCTCAATTCCAGACAATTGCTTTAATGATGCCGCTGCAACACCAATACCAGCTGCTGCTTCACTAAGGGCCACCAATTGAGTTGTAATGCGTGTTAGCTCACTGGTTGGAAACAATGCTAGTGTGACTCCCAATCCAACCATAGCAGCACCTACAGCACCAATACCGAGTGCGGCACCAAGCAACCCTGGACTTGCCAATGCTAGTCCAATCAATGCTGTGGCCACGCTGGAGACCACCGATGGTAGTGCTGTAAAAATACTAAGCATTGTGTCAAATGCTTTGATGATAACACCACCGACAACAGTTGCCAATGTGCTGATTGTTTTGCCTATTGATTCAATTGCTGGTGCGGCCAGTTTGAATGCATACCCAACTGCCATTGCTGCTACACCCATCAATACAAGTGCTCCTGCAAATGCAAGTACACCCAAAATTTGTGGACCAGTTAGTAGTGCTCCCACGATCGCCAATCCTGCACCCAAAACTATCAACGAACCAACAAGCAATGCAACATCACCAACGGTTACTTCTCGCATCATTTGAAATGCGGTTGCAAATCCAATAGCTGCCAAAGATACTATCACAAGGGCTGCGGCGATCTGGATTAACTTTACAGCTGGAAATGTTTGCAGAGATTTACCAAGTGCATCCACACCTTTAGAAAGTCCAATCAAGCCACTACCAATACCTTCTCCCAAAGCAGCAGCTGCTTTTCCAGCAAATTTACTCAACAGGTTAAAACTACCTATCAATGATCCAATCGCAAGACCAATCCCAATGAGTGTGGTTGTAATAAGACCCAGAACGATCGACGTGGTGGACAACCCAGATACCCATTTGTAAAATGCAGCTTGAATTCTGTTTACAAACTCATAAATTGGTTTTAGGACTTGACCGATACGATCCATTGCAGCAGCTTTTTGTTGATTCAACAAAGCACTTTCTGCTTCAACAACTTGTAGATCCAACATTTTCTTATACTCAGCATCACGATCTTGTTTGCTTTTCTTTTGCAATGTGTTTAGATCTTCTTGCATTTTTCGCAACTTAGCGGCTTCTTCTGGGTATCGCTTTTCAATCTCTAATTGATTTTTCTTTTGTGTCTGAATCTTTTGTAGTTCGGCAAAATCTTTGCCGGTTGCTTCAGCTAGTGCCTTGCGTTGATTATAATTTAATTTATCAAGATCACCAACCTTTTCAATTTCAAGTTGCAATGCTTTTTCTGCACCAATCAAATCTCCAGCAAATGCCAATCTACGAGATTCGTTGAAGTTCAAACTTTGACCAAGCAATGCGCTTGCTTTTAGTTCTGCACCAATAGAACTTTCAAAATTCAACAATGCCTCGGCTGATTTTGCAGCAGCATCCAAACTGGTTCCAAGCTTTCTTGCTTCAGCAGCTTGTTTGATCAATTCTTCGGTGTTACCTTTGAAAATCAATCGTACAGAACCGCTAGCGTTCAGTACGTCTTTCAACAACACATTGAGCGGAACACCATAAGCTTTAGCAGCTTGAATAGCAAAACCCGCCATGTTTTTCTGAGCGTCCAACGATGTACCACCAATTTCAGCAAGTGTTTCGTTAAGTTTGCTTGCTTCATCAACAGTCAAACCAGTTGACTTGGCTGTTTGCGCAATGTTTGTTGCAACCGACTGTGCTGCCAGACCAGTAAGTGCATAGCTTTGTACCAACTTAGTTTGCGCCTCAACAATTTGACGATTGGATGCCAAATTGGCATTTAACCCAGTGTTGTTTTTTTGAATCGATTGATATTGAGCATCGATTGTGTCTTTGCTGACACCAAGAATTTTTGCTTGATCACTCAAAAATTTATCATACTCACCGGCCATCTGATATATTGCTTTTAACGTTTCTTTAATGATCGCCATCACCGCCGCACTTGCTTGTTGGGAATCAATTTGTTTTTCTAAACTCCGTTGGTTTTCTTTTTCTGCTACTATATTTTTTTGTGCGTCTATCAACCGAGCTTTGATTGCTTTAGCAATATCTACTTGGTTATTCTTAACCTCTTGCAACTGTTGCAACTCACGGGCTTGTGATGCATTCAAACCTGTTTTGCTTAAGTTAGCTAACACATCATATCGTGCTAGATCCGCACGAAATTTTGTATGGGTGTTAAGAACTTCAGCCTTTTTTTGTTCAAATCCTTGTTGTTTTGATGCCGAATCTGCTTGTTGAGCTTGCAATTGCGCAATTAATTTACCACTTCTAGCTACAGGATCAAAACTATCCGTTATTTTTTTTCCAACTTCAGACCAAGAGTTAGCATAAGACTTTGTTTTTTTGGACAACTCGTCCATGTTCTTTCCGACTTGAGCTTGAATTTTGCCCATTTCAGATTTTATTCTATTTAAGTCTTCTGTATACGATTCAGCCATATAGTCCTTATTATACTAATAAATATCTAGTTATCTGAAACTAGGTCTATCTATTTTACCCGACTTTGGTTGACTTGAAGACTGTTTTTGTGACGCTGCTTCATTTTCCTTGGCTTCTATCAATTTTTTGTAATAAAAATTCCGAAGATACACAGGTAAACTGTATACTTCGGATGGAAAAAATCCGCCATTGCCATGATAGCAAAGGTCAAATATAACTTGCTGAATGTGTAGTTTATACTCCAGCGTCAGGCCAAAAGAACTGTACCGTCATTGGTACACCTACCTTTTCTTCTTGACCACAGTCGGCACAGGTAAAATTAAAGTTGGCATCAATGTCTGGTGTGATGCTGCGAATATGCTGACGCAGAGCAAGACTGTCACGACTTGGCATATTGTCAACAAAACCTTTGACTTTTACAGGATCCGTTTCACCATTGACACTCACAATCTGTCGCTTTAGACGAGTTGTGATTTCACTGGATGACACTCTGTTGAGTTTGCTCAACGCAGCATTATCTTTTTCAATAATTTTTTCATCGGAATCAGTGAGCAACTTGAACTGCACAGTTGCCTTGCTTGTGGGCAAAACGAATTCAAATACATTGGTGCCGGGTTCATACTGAGTTTCATCAAACTCCTTTTCTTTAAGTTGTGATAAATCAATAGTTTCCTTGGACTTGGCAGTACACTTGGGGCACTGAATTTCTACTGGTCCATATGCGTCACCATACGCCAAACGACGTACAGCAAAAATTAATGCGTTCTTGTCGCCCAGCAACAAATCACCAATTTTAATATTTTTATCAATAATCAGCGATTCCAACAATTTGTCGATGGCCAATCCCTTTTTGAGAAGGTTTGGACTAATAAGAATATCTTCCTCTTTGGCTGTCATCAACTTAAGTTCGATTCTGCCACTGCTAAGAGGGCTTCCGGCCGGATAAAAATGACCTTTACTTGGAAGATCGATTATCTCAGTAGGAAACGTTGATGCCTTTGGTGCTGCCGCTGTGCGTTGTAGAACAATTTCGTCACTCATAATATAACATATATAGACTCACCCACCAACTTTTGGATTGTTTTATTTCGGAATTGTCTTGCTTGCCGCATCTTGTGCTGTTTTTGTCAAGAGCGTGGCACGTTTGTTGATTTTATCAAGAGCAGTCTGAAAGTCTTTGTCTGGGCCTACCAGTGCATTTATAAACTCACTTTGATCTTCTTGGATCATTTGTTTAACAATTTCTTTGTATTTTGATTTTTTTGATTCGTCCATAGATGGTTTCTTTTTTGTTAAAATTCCGTAGATACTCTTGACCACACCAGTTTTGATACCGGGATAGTTTGTTTGAAAATTCTTAAAATCACCATTACCCAGGTCTTGACGCAACGTACTAGCACTAATACTTTGACCATTTTTACCATCAATTCTTCCCACATAGTTGCTGGGAGCATCATCCGTCATTTCAATTACATTAACACCAGTGGGTGCAGTAACACCATCTTTGGTTGGTTTGGTTTTGTAGCGTTGCACAGCAGCTGAAAATATCTTGCTTCGCTTGGCATCTTCAGCACTTTTAGCACTGGCTCCCAACGCCACAGTCTCGGTGCTGTCCTTGGGTAAATTAAACACATATCCAAATGCTGCATTCATTGGACTGTCATCGTTGACAGGCCCGATTTTTACTTTGGGGTTTGTTGGCAACAGATTCCAGATGGCAATGCTTTGTTGTCGGTTGACGCCATCTCGTTCACTCGGACCAACCATTACAATCACCTGTTCGACATCGGCTCGACTAGCAAATTTGTTGGCTAGGCCCAAATGACCAGCATGAGGTGGTTTGAATCCGCCCGGCAAAAGAACTGTTACTTTATTATTCATACCATATAAATAGTTTTAATTTGTGATGTATCACCACTTTCGCAAATTTTTGACAAGTGCGGGTGTAAATAAAAAACCTCTGCGTATTATGCAGAGGTTTTAGGACAATCAGGATGTACTGTCAATATTGAAGCACACAATAATCCGGCTGAACTGTCAGGTTAATTTTCATGGCTTCACCGTCGTTGCTCCAGTCCAAATCATTGAATGTTGCTTCGGTGATGAAGGAACCCTTGAGAGTCCATTCCTCAACCTTGTCGCCTACTGGACCCAATACATTGATGGTCAAATCCTTTTTGTAAAAGTCTTGGTAACCGTCACGACCCGTTACAGATTCGTGGTGAAGACGTACCCACTCCATAACTGCTTGTGCTCCGGATGGAACGATTGGATCGTATAGTTCCAGTGAAATTGTACCCCAGATACTCTTACCCTTGTAAAAGGTTCTGATGTTGATATGATCAAGTTCCTTGGCTGCTTGAGTCAGCTTTGGGCGAGATGCTTTCTTGATGATGAATGATGGAATACCGTCACAATATAAAATGAAACGGTTTTGCACCTTTGGCTCAAAAGCCGTATAGAAGATTTCTGATGGATTTAGTAGTTCTGCCATAGTATTTTTCCTTTATGTCCTAGATATAAATATGAGTGTCAATTGTCTTTTGTTACTTTTTTTATACTTTATTAAGATTGGTATCAGTTAAATAATTTATGTTGGCTCTTAATTTACTGATATAGCCACTGGATCTCAATAATTTGAACACAATATTCTCGGTACTGTATTCACCACCTGTGCTCAAACCAGCCTCACGCATGTTGTGTAAGCGTTTAACTGTATCTTTGAGATCATTCAAATTTTTACTGGTAATTGTGTTGTCAATTTGTTGAACAAGTTGTTTGTATTTGGTTTTAATTGCTGGTTTATCAATCTGAATATTTTCGTGTTGTGGTTTCTTGACCCAATGGTTGTTGAGCACACTATACACCGCTTGGCTACGATTTACGTCATCAACATCTTGAATATACACTTCAACCGGGTGTTCATTATAATGAATATCATGGTCTTCATTCCACTTATTTTTATATCCATCCACCAACTTTTTTACCAACTCTTTGTTTGGGTCAACCAACTTGAAATCAATCAAAACATGCAAATCCATATCACTTGTTGGAGTCCAGTTGTATCCAGCACTACTGCCCAAAAAGTATATGTCTTCAATTGGTGCTGTCAATTCTGTGTTTTTGTAGAAATCTGTGGCCACTCTGAGCAACATATCATGTACTTCCGGTTTCAGAATCTCTCCTTCAAAAATTTCGGGATTCAAAATACTGTTGTAGATTCTGTGCTGTTCTTTGACACCCAAAATTTCTTTGAGTTTATTGATAGTATCTGTTGCGTTGGTATGCAAAATCCCTTGACCGCCTGCTTTTGTGAAATTATCAATTACATCTGGTCGGTCATCGATCATGATAGTATCTGGTGCAGCAAATTTAGTTTTATCGTCTCTGTTGGGAACTAGATTAGCTTTCAACTTGATACCGTTTGATTCTAACCATTGTTTCTTACCATCGGCACTTTCTGGATCTGTTGAGTGACTCAAAATTTCAGTGGGGAATTGTGACACAAAGTGATACAACACTCTACCATCACGCATCCATGGTGCCGTAGCATAAAATGCTGGGCTGTTTTGATGTACCAGTTCATAACGATTCTCATCACCATGTGACGCTATATACGCTTCTGGTGACACACCATCGCTATAGTTTTCAAATTGTTTTACCCAGTCCACAATTACACCATCCATGTCTAGGTAAATTTTATACTTGCTTTGTATCATTTATAATAAATATTCACTTCTTGAGAAATAATCTGTGGATAACTCGGCCTAATTGAGCACTGAATTTTCTTACTTTGTATTCTGGTAGATCATAAAAGAAAGCGTGAGTCACTTCTTCAATTACCACACTCAACATTCTACGAGGTAGCAGATTCTTTTCTATTAGTATCTTTGGAGTTTTACCTGCTGGATCGTAGCAGTATCCACTGGCATCTGTAAGACTTCTGAACAATATAGGTATAAGTTGCTTCATATGAGTTTCTATAACCAGGGCCTGTTCCTGCTTGGTTTGCTTCTTCCTGCTCTTTCTTCTTGGTTTTCTTTGACTCATATCAGGTTAGTAATTGAACTACTTACTGAGCTACTAAGCTTATAAGCTTAACCAAGCACTGGCGTAGCTTATACTTTGTTTAGCCGGTATGTCAAGATATTTTATGCTTAGGCCCACACTTATATCTAATTTTATTTTACCACTCTGATAATTTTTCGAAAACCAAGCTAAAAAATCTCTGATGCCATCCAACCCTGGATCGGTAAACAGAGATTCGTAATAAACTGAATCGTTGTATTGTTGCAGCTTAACTTTCACATATTATAAATATGTGAATTATTGCGCAATAGGCTTAAAAGTTCCATCTTTCAGACTGAGAGTACCATCACCATACTTATCGCTAAGTTGCTTGAGTAATGAATTTTCTTGTGCTTGAATTCGCTTCCACTCCTCAAACAGTTTGTTACGGCTGTCTGTCAAATCAGATTGTTGCTGCTCAAGTTCCACCTTTGCAAGTTCTAGTTGGCCAAGCTCAAAAATCTTTTGTTGATAGTTTGCTTGAAGCTTTGCAATGTCTTGCATTTCCAGTTCGGTGAATTTTATAACGGTATCGCTCATATGATATAAATACTACCAGATTTGCGCTGGCTCTTTTTTTATTAGGTTTAGATTATAGTTTGTAGCTTATCTACGTCCTTACGCTCGGCGTTAATCATATAGTAGAAATCTACTTTTGGTTGTGTAAACATCTTTTTGAAAAAGCTGGTTTTACGGTCCACAGCAATATAAGCTTTATTGCCCTCAACCTTTTCTACATAATAAGTATCAGGAGATCCAATTGCAGTAAGATGTACGGTAACTGTGTTTTCATCAATCAACCAGTCCCAATAGTCTGGGAATTCAATCACCATAGTATTGCTTCGACCACGCACAAATACAGCATGTTCTGGACCTTCTAAAGTTGCGTGAACCAAACGTTTTCCTGGTAACTCTTGGTGATCAATAACGAATGACTTTGTGGCAGCGGCGAAGCTGCCGTTAATTTCAAGATTGAACGCCGGATCCATTTTATTGTTGACACCGATGCGGCTTCCTGTAACATAGAATACTGCGGTACCATCAACTTTGCTAATAACTTTGAATGGTGCGGCACTACCACTAGCAATTATCTGTCGCTCAACATGCAAATCTCTACCAACAATAACGTCGTTAAGAACATCCAAATTGTTATTGACAGTAGCATTGAGCGTTGTGAGTTGATCTTCAACAACAGCAGTACCAGCCATCAAAGTACCAACATCGACGTTGCTACCGCTCAAACTACCACTCAATATTAATCCACTACTCTTGTCTACCCAAACACCATTAACAGCATCATACACCATAAATGCACCATTTTTTGGTGATGCACTACTGCTGATGTTGCTGATTTCATCCAGCGTAACTGGTTGTTTTAGATTGACAAAAATTGCACCATTTGTGCTATGAACCGTGGTTACATACCCAATTTTTACAACATCAACTGGAATGTTCGGCCGTATGTTTGTAAATGAACCAGAAATGGTTGCGCTCAGATAAATGACATCACCGTCACTATAACCAGTGTTGGTATTAATACCGTCCAAATACCCACTCAACACCACATGACCAACGGCCCCGCTACCTATAGCCGCCGATGCCACACCCAAAACATCACTTCTAATATCGGTACCCAAGATATGAATCATGGATACAGCCAAACCAACTACAACATTTGGACTGCCAGTGCTGCCAATAACACGAACCACTTGACCTTTATTGATCGTGGTGGCTGTACCGTTAGTAACTAGAACAAGTTCCTTTACGGCTCCAGTATCAGGAGCATATGACGCACTCAGAGCGTGGGTAGCATAACCTACACTCAAAGACGCTGATGGAACTGTATATGGACGCAGGTTTCCATCAAACGCCAAAACAGATGCGGTTTGTGGGCGAATGATCTGCTCACTAAATGAACCTGAACTGTAGCGACTTAGTAATAAATCGTTTTCTGCAAAAATCATAGTTAGTCCAATATAAATAGAAACAAGTTTTACTTACACTATATTAAAACGATTGATTAATTAGGCTAATTGGTACTCTATGCCATTCTTCCAATGAATATATGTAAAAATAGTTTCCATCATAACTGATCCAACCATCTTGTCCATAATCCGCTGATTGATATGGAACTTGATGATAAAACTTGTCAGGAAACCTTTGAAACACACGAAATGCCGTATTAATTGGTCGCACACTATTTGTGTAAATGGGTTGGTTATTACCATCATATCCACTGATATAATTGCCCGCATCAGCATCGAAGTCAAAAACGGAAATTGGCTTACGTAGCCATCCCGAGTTGTTATGATAAACATACATGTAACTACCGTCGTATGCCAACCAACCATTTTCACCATAATCGGATGATGTTCTTGGTGTAGGATGGAAAGGAATTTTAACAACAACAGGATCCAACTTAAGATCTGGAACAGAAGCTGCGTCTTCCACCCGATATTGAACGCCCACGTCTTTCAGATACGAATATGGTCCCAACACATTTTGATTTTTTTGCAAAATGCCCATTTGGTCACCGCTGACAAGTCTATCGCTCACAACAATTTTTCTAACAGTAAACGTTTTGAAAGTTGTGTCCTTCACACCGTCAATAGCCGTCGGCAGAAGATATGCATTAACCGTGAGATTAAATGTAGTCTTTACATTTCTATCTTCACCAGCACCCAACTCAACGGTGTTCGTATAATCATCAATTCTGGTTCTGAATCTAAAGTCGCCCACTCCCCAATAATCATGTGTACCAAAATTGATTTTTTCCAACAACTTGTTGTTCTGATCCACATAATCCGTCCACAACATACACTCATATGTTATCAATACATGGTCTGGTAATGTAACATTGTAAATCTGCTTGGTTGGTTTATTTTTGAACGGATTACCAAAATTCAATATGTTGAACTTGTCATATTTATTTTTTTCATTAAATTGGGTGACAATTTGATACGACAAATATCGATTCAACGTCATCAAGTCTTTGTTGTTACTCACATTGGTTCTTTTTATGAGTATTGCGGGCAACAGTATTTTTCCCTGATTATCTCGCAAATAACCGTCACGTTTTACAGAATTCCAACGCTCAGGACTCGCATACAAAATTGGAACCTTGATCAAATCACCATTATCCATGACGTTCAAATCAAGGCGAGTTGACATATGGTTAATGATGGTGGTATCAACATCAAGAAGACTGACAGAAAAATTCTGTGTTTTATCATTGTCTCTACGAACGGCAAATTCTTTGTTGTATGGACCAACCAAAGGAATTGGGGTACTATGGTCTGTAGAGAATTGAACCTTCTGACCCGAAATAACAAGACCAGTATCTTGTGACTGAACCTCAGAACTGCGAATATCCGACAAATTTGAAGTTTCTTGTCGGATATTTGGCGCAGGATTGATGCCCAATCCGTCTTGCTGCTTAGAAGTTGGATTACCTTTCCATGACATAAATTATGATTGTCTTTCCACTACGTTTAGTTTGCTTAGTCTGCTATAGTGAGTATTGCAAATAAAGCTCCAAGACTTGTCGGGGTGTCCACCCAAAAATTGTTCTTGAATCACATTATCAACTTCATAGAATCTTTCATTATACAACACAACATCGCCAATCTCTGGAAAGAATCCTGTTGTGATACAATCACGCTCACGAAATTTATAAACCACACTTTGATTTCGGTCTGGACCAAAACCACCATTATCATCGCCGGTTATATCCTCCCGTTGAATCAACGCAGTCATATCAATACCAGGATAAAAAGTTTTGCCAGTATCGGAGCTAGACTCACCATAAATATTGACCTTGGTCTCAGCCACAGCAATTTTGAACAACTGAATGACATTTTCAACAATGTCACCAAATAGTTCAGCATTGATTGATCCCAAAAGATTCATATCACGCCGTGAAAAGAATCGACCCGGTGAATAGTTTGGATTATAAATACCAATGTCTTTACGACCATTGGTCCAATACTCGGGGAACAAATTCTTGGGATACTGTTTGGTTGTTGGTGCTGCCATAAATTAGCCTATATAAATTTTAAGGGGAACCCTTGACAACATTTTATGCATTGCCTCAGTTTCTTTGTCTTTATTTTCTAACTGATTGACACGCAGTGATTTTTCCAACATATCTCGCAATTTCTCAAGAAGCGTGGACATTTCATCCTTAGCTTCAGCACGTAATTCAGCACCATCCATGGTAACACTATCACCTGGAATTGGTATCTGAGTATATTTTTGAAGAATACGACCCAAAGTTTCTTTACACAATGCCAAGAAATATTTTTTAATCCATTGTTTACCAGGTTGATTTATCTTACAGTATTTACAATATTCATATGGTATATCACTTGGATCGCTAATATATTGATACCTACTACCACTAGTAAAATTAGTAATGTCTTTATCACTCTCAACGTAGTACTCAATATAGATCTTGAAATCATAGTTGGGAATTGGAAAAATTCTCAACAAATTGTTGCCATAAATTTCAAACCCAAATGCGCTCTTACGAACCATGTCGTTGAAGTCAATAGCTTGAATACGTTCCAAGTCCTCAAAGATAGGCGTCATCAAAAATTGTGTAGCAGGACTATAGCCACCGAATCCTAATTCTCCCAACACGTTGCTGTAGCTCATACCTGTCATGCTGAACGGATCATAAATACGAGCCACCGCTGGTGCTCTATAGTGGAATACACGTCTGACTTCAATACGAGAACTACTTAAATGTTCAACGTCACGACCAATCAACTTATTCAAATCGTATACTTGCTGAGTTCCCTTACCACCACCATAAGAACTGCTCATACTAGAACTAGTTGGTATAGAACAACGCTTCAGTTGCACTTCACCACCCAAAAGGGCTTCAGATCCATATTGCTTGCTGAGTTGTACAACAAATGGTAAACCTGTACCTTTGACTGCAAGACCCGTGAGATTTTTATATTTATCTTGTGGAAGACCCTGCACATCCATCATGTTGTTAACAATATTAAATTCGTTGACTACACGATTATACTCCAAAACAGATTCTTCAAAGCAAGCATAAAAATTGACATCGATCATTTCGATATCTACTATTGGATAACCCAAACGTTTCGCCGCCCACATGGCACTACCACTACAATCGTTTTCAAATGTAGACTCGTTGCCGGTACAAGTTTCGCCCAAATAATAGCCGAATGGCACAGATGTCAAGTTCACGATACTACCGCTACCTGACCATCGAACACGATCTTGATCTAATTTAGCACTCATTAAATATAAATATCTTGATGATCGATATTAGTGCCAATTTCTAAACTATTCTAGCATCCAAGTAGTCACCATCAATAACCAATGCTTTGTAACTATCTTCAAAATACAACTCCAACAAATCAACTTCACCCTGATCATTAAACCCGACTTTGATATTTTCTAAACGTTTTCCATTGAATTCTCTCAAAATATCTCCAGTTTTAATCTCAGTGATAGGTTGACTCTGACCTGGCCTGTTGTCAGCCTGGAATCTGCGTGGTCCTGACAAATCAACAATTTTGTATTTGATTGGCAGATCTTTTACTGCGACATACACAGCCTTGATGTTCTTGGGGCTGTCATCCACAAAAAACACGTCGTCAAAGCCAGCATCAATTTTATTTTTAATCCAATCTGCCTTGGTTTGTGGATTGCTACTATTCACAGCAATAATTGGAATATTTACACGAAAATATTTTTGAAGTGTGTTTTGTATATGTGGCACACTGTCTGGGCCTCTGGCTGTTAAAATCACAGTCAACCGATCATCACCACCAGCATTTATAATTTTATAAAAGCTCTTGGCAACCGAACGAATAATTTTTGGATCTACCACAGATACAAATTGCGAATAATCAAACTTGTCACCGGATCGTGGATCATAAACAGCATACTGTGCCGGTGTAAACGGTTCAATAGAACCATCGGCGTGTGTGACCATCACTTTACCAGATGTGTGAAAAAGCGTATCGTCAAAATCAAAGACTCTTAATTTTTTACTCATAGTAATAACGATGCCAGAAGTTTGTACTCTGAAACAGGCGGCAACTTTGCCAACGCCTCTTTACGTTGCTTTTCTTCTTTTAGTTTTTTTACTTTAAGAATTTTAGCCAGTGTGTTTTGTACTGTCGGATTCATACAATTTGGTGATTCTTACCACTAACCCTTCTGTGCCCTTTATAACACGGTGATAGGTTTCTTTAGGTATAAATATCGTTTCCTTGAGTAAAGAAGGTAACTTATTGTCTAATTGTATCATCCAACCACCATCGTTTTCCAAAACATCAATAACTCTATCTTCTCGGTCCAAATGCCATTCAAGCTCCTCGGTTTTCACCTTGGAGCTAAATGATCTAATGTATTGATTTTTATCTAATTTTACCTCACTATAAGGCTTCATTTTAGTGTTTTGAAAAACTCAGCGGTCACTTTACGGAGTTCTTCATCAGAAACATCGTCGAGTTTATCACCATATTTCTGAGTCCAAAACAACTTGATTTTTCCAAGAACTGGACCTGGTTTGATTTGTGGAAAGTTTTGCAGAATCCAATCACCACCATATTTGCCCTTCATCGGAGCAAAAGCTTCAATCTCAGCTTGTTTCTTCACCAAGTCGGCATACTTATCTGGAAATAGTGTTTTGACGTAATGTGCGTCGTCTGGCTGAGTCCTACGTTTGTGTAACGCAATCAGCTTGGCTTTGAGTTCTTGAGCACTAGGACGACCTGCTCGCATACGCTTGCGATCACTGTTGTTATGACCCACACCTTCAAAATAGCTACTATCAAACAAATCGGTGTAGCTAATAAATTCAACAATATCGTCGAGTGTTTTGATGTCATCAAACTTTGATATAATTGGTGCATAGCCCAACATTTTGAGTCCGTCACGCAGATTCTTGGTCAACAGAATATAATGATATTGTCCCCGCTTATCTTCATAGATTTTGAAGAAACCATCAGTTCCATACTTGAAACGCAATCTGCGAGCAAACACACCCAGAATACCACTGAAGTCGTTGTAGCTCAAATAGTCATATTGAGCATCATAGTCATCAGCAGAAGCATACAAAAAGTCTACATGAACAGTCTTGCCAGTTTCGCTGCTATACAACACACTATAGATATCGCCATTCTTACTATAGTCTTTGATCAATGGCCCCAAGTAAGTAAACAACGCTTTCTTGACATCAGGGTTGCCACTAATGACAATATCAATATCACCATGGTCTGCCTTGGATGGCAAAGCTTTGCTCAACTGAAACTTTTCAAACCGACTACCCAGTCGTTTTTTAAGCTCATCAAAAATAGCATTCATTTCAGCAGTAGCCACACGTTGTGCTCTACTACCAAAAAGCTTACCACCTTCGGTGAGTTTGATCACACTTTGTTGTAGTATGTCTGTCAGTTTAATCATTTTGGTTGTGAGTTTACAATAGACTTGGCAATATGCAAAGCCTGTTGTGTTGTTATATTGGGATTCTCATACCATTTTTCAGTAACGGCAGCAAGAATTTTGCTAAAAATTGGACCCGGTTTGACGCCCATATCAATCAAATCTTTTCCAGTGATGGGTAGTTTTGGTTCGCTGGGAGTTGAAGCCTCCAATCCTTTCAATCGGTTGCGAACATTCACAATCTGATTGGGCATACTACTTGCCTCGCTATGCGCCGTGTTGTCAGCGTGAATAACATTCAACACGTCTTCAAGCTTGTCTCCCAACGCAATCTTAAACTTACGCAACGTCTTGTCACTCAATTCCACAGCATCATCACCACCATGCTTTAGTTTCATATGGTTAGCAACACCAGACACAACAGCATCAATAAGCTCGGCGGGATACTTCAGTCGTCGCATGATGTCTCTGGTCATATCAGCACCAACATCTTCGTGTCCATAGAAATGTACACCCGTAGGAGTTACACTACGAGTAACTGTCTTGCCAATGTCGTGAAACAATGCCATCAAACGCTGCAACAACACTGGGTCGGTACCTTTCATCACATCCAAGGTGTGACCAAACACATCTCGTTTATGGTGTACGTTCTGCGTCATTTTGTAAGCAGACTTGAACTCTGGAATGATGTAATTCAACAGTCCAGTGATTCGCAACAACTTGATTGCACGGTCTGGGCTACCCGTCACAAGCATTTTATCAAGCTCATCACGGGTACGCTCGGCACTAATGTTTTGCAACTGAGCAGCATTGCGCTTCAACGCTCTGATCATGAACAGTGGTAATTCCCAACCATATTTCATGGTAAAGCGAACAGCACGCAGCATACGCAATGGATCTTCTGTGAAGATAACATCAGGATTCAAAGGAGTCTGAATAATACCCCTACGAATGTCCTCTTTGCCTTTTCCGGTCAAATCTAAAATTTCGCCAGTGGTCAAATCCTTGAGCAAACTATTGACCGTGAAATCACGGCGGTGTACATCGTCCTCCAGATCGCCTGCACTGACCTCTGGTTTACGACTACCCGTGGTGTACTTCTCTTTACGAGTTGCCACAGCTTCAATATCAATATCGCTCAGATCAAAGCCATTGTGCTTAATACCTTTTAGAGTAAACTTGGCAGTACCATATGTTGGAAACAACACTGGATTACTACCATTACTATAGTTATTCATGGTTTGAGTTGCCCATTTTGCAAACTCCATACCAGCATCAAGTCCGCCAGTTACAACCACGTCAAGATCTTTTGGATCTTTACCAAGTTGCATATCACGAACCGCTCCGCCAGCAAGATACACTCGCCCCTTGAAAGGACCACTCTGAACCAACTTTTGCAAGTAGTCCAATGCAGCATTTTCTTTTGCACCTTCCACCAATAAACTTTTGAAAGTAATCATAAATTAATAAAATATTTACCATTAGGACCGCTGTATTTGAATCGTGTAATTGGTACGGCAATATTTAATCCGTCACGAATATGTGGAAATGTTCCCTTTTTGACATACGCAAGTGTCATGTGGGGGTTGTAGTCTGGATAACTATCGGTGTTTGGATACATGTCGCACCGACTGCGTAGTTTTGTCAGTATAGGATGTTTTTCTATTTCAAATTTAACCACGTCAAACTTTTCGTTCAGAAAATGGTTTAATGCTTTGATTCTTAAAATAAATGGCTTTACATCACTTAGTATACTCGCAACAGCCGATTTTGCCAAGTCTGGTTCAAAGCCATATTTCAAAGTAACATGTGGCTCAGTATCATATCCATATGTGGGATCATCTGGATCAGTATATACACTTTGTGGTGGAATAATGCGCTGTCCTGTAGCAGCAATGCGTGGTGCATAAGTAGGATCTACATACGCCATTAAGCACCCTTTTTCTGCATGTCTATTTTCGTTTATTAACATATTGTCAAATAATTTGATTTTACCAGTAACGTCCCTTGCCTTTGTTTCCAAGGCTTCTGATTCTGTGACTTCTACAACTCCAATAACCAGCAGTCGTGCGATCCTTCTTTTGACTGCATTTATGTCGAGCAGCAAAACTCTTGCGGCGTGCTGCGCTACTGCCTCTAACTTTCAGATTTGGATCTCCAAAAGTAACCTTTTTCACTTTGCCAGTTTTTGATTTTACATACACTGCGTATTTTTTAGATTGACCCGGAGTACGAAATGGGCGATTCAAATGCACAGTGCGACCTTTATGCTTCAGTTCCATGATCAAATCTTCTTCTATCTCAATTGGAGCATCCAAATAAACTTCCCGCCCTTCAAACAATTCCTTGGTACCAAGGTCACTCTCCACTAGTTCGGCATCCACGTCACATAACTCAATTCCGTTGCTAATATATAGTATGCGAACTTCTTCTAGCAACTCAAAGTAAGACTCGCTGTAAGTTCTAAAGATGTTTTCACACAGAGGTATATTGTTTGTGATGTGATATTTCAAATTAGAACTGACAACTGGAGCTTGCACCAATTTCATTGGGCACAGCGTGTCGTTGTCAATAAGGTCATTGAATTTAAGCATAATACATAAATAGTTTTTACGTAAAAAATTGTGATATTTATATTATGATATGAAAAAGATGTTCACAACCCTAATTTGTGTGGTTATGTTGGTCGGATGTGGCACCATAATTCCAGACAATAAAAATGATAATCAAAAGGCTATGCAAGGCAAAGCCGATGCTGTCGTGGTAGCTAAAAATAAAATAGCAGACAATTCTGACAAAAAAATGTCAGAGATTGCCACAATGGCACAGGGTGTAGACTATAGTTTGAGCAAAGTTCCAGCAACCAACACTACACATGAAGTAACCACAGCCAAAGAAATCAATCAGCGGGTCATCAGTATTGCTGGTTCACCAAAGGTGGATGAGTTGGTAAAAATTAAATCAATGGTGGATCTGTTGAACAGTGAAATAGCAAAAGAACGTGAACGTGGTACTAAACTGTTGCAACAAAAAGATGTTGAAATTTTATCTGTGCAAAAAAAGAGTGATGATTTAGATGTCAATCTCAACAAAAAGATTGGTGAACTCGCCACCACCGCAAAAAAACAAGCAGAAGCCGCAGATGATAATAAAGTGATCATAGATAACGTCAATAAATATTTCGGTTTGGGTGCTGTATTTTATGGTATCAAACGATTTGTAACAAGTTGTATTGTTGGTATTTTAATATTTGGAGTAATCTTTTTGGTGCTACGCTTGCTTGCTGCAACCAACCCAATTGCCGCTGCGGTCTTCTCGGTATTCAATATTATTGGTGCCGTCGTCGTAAATATAATTAAAGGTGTTGCTCCAAAATCACTCAACTTTAGTGGATTTTCACCATCCGTGGAATTACAAAAATACAAAACAACACTGTCAAAACTCATCGACGAAATCGAAGAAATTCAGACTATGACCAAAGATGGTAAATCAATTACCATCAATGATTTGATGCAACACTTTGATAAAGAATTAGATCAATCTGATAAGGATTTGATTAAAGAACTCAAAACGATGTTGCGTTGGAAGAAATAAATAATTGGCTTTGTTAAATACCACCACACAATAGTAAATTGACTGAATATATAAACGCAGATGTTGCCCGTTTTCTTTATTAGTAATGAAATTAATTAAATCACTTACCAGAGCTTTCACTCTGATCGAACTATTAGTCGTAATAGCTATTATAGCCATACTGTCCGGTATGCTACTACCATCTTTATCCAAGGCTAAAGAGGCAGGCCGCCGCATCTCATGCGTTAATAATATGAGACAGCTTGGCATATCCTTGATCATGTATGCAGACGATAATGCGGGATATTTTCCGGATCGTAGTGGTACTGCTGGTTGGCCAGTGAAGCTGCGTGATGGGTATAAAGATGGCAAGGTTCTAAGATGTCCAACTGATGCTAGATTAGATACTAACCGCACGCCGGATATCCTAGCCAGATCCTATATCTTTAATGGGTGGAATGATTACTTCCAGGCCGTGAACGGACCGAACTTTAGTATGGATGATGCTATAGGAAAAGCAGTTAATGAAAACGCAATACATGAACCCAGTGATACAGTAACCTTCGGGGAAAAGGATCATGATTCAAGACATTTCTATATGGACTTTCTTGAATCAGGCGGCGGTGTGGGCCTAGGCAATGATGTAACCGAGCTAGAACAAAACCGTCACTCCGCAGGTTCCTCAGTTAAGGGTTCAACTAGTGGCGGATCTAACTACGGATTTGCCGATGGCAGTACCAGATACCTCAGGTTCGGCAAATCATTCTCTCCTGTTAATTACTGGGCCATTGAGACTGAATGGCGTACCAACAAGAAATAAATAATTGACTTTGTTAAATACCACCATACAATAGTGGTATGAGTGATGCACAATATTGTGATACTTCGTTGATACATCTACAACCGATAAACAAATCGGTTGCACGTACAATGATTGAAAAAAATCATTATAGCCATAAGTGGACAAGTTGCACAGTGGCATATGGTGTATATTACAAAGACTATATAGAAAGCACATTCTTTGGTGGATTCAACAACAAACTCATAGGTGTATTGGTATATGGCAACGCCGTGGGTCGTTGCGCCAGCAAAAGCATCAGTGAATTGTTGACCAATGACAATGTATTTGAATTGACCAGACTTTGGATTGCTGACGGATATGGTAAAAACATAGAAAGTTATGCATTGGCTGAAAGCTTTCGGTTGCTCAACAAGAATTATCCAAAAGTTAAATGTATTCTTACGTATGCAGATAGCGAAGAAGGACACCGTGGCACAATTTATCAAGCCACCGGGTTTATGTATCAAGGTGACAACTACGTTGATATAGCATTAATGCCCAATTACAGCGTTAGCCTTGAAGGCCCACCAAACTATAACTGGATTCACAGTCGCAGTGTGTATAGTCGATGGAAAACACACAACGTTGATAAACTAAAAGAACGTATAGGCAAAACCTTTTGGCGCAAACGTGAAAGTGGTAAACACCGCTACATTAAGTTCATCAGCCACAAGATTGAAAATAAAAAACTTGCAAAATCATTGAAACACAAAGTGTTGCCATACATCAAAGGAACCGTGTTCAAGGAAGTGGTTACAGAACACACCGTCGATACTTCAACATCCTTCTTCTAAAATAAAAAACCCCAGCAAAAGCTGGGGTTTTGTATTAATTTAATTCGCTGCTGTGAATTATACGGTGTCGAGATCGGCGATCAAGACTTTTCCGTAGAACTCGGGCCTAACTACCTTCTTAGCGTAGCGGGTCATCACACCACGACGTGGAGTGAAGTTCACTGGATCATAGACCAATGGGGTCTGGATGAGTGGGATGTATGGAGCATACACTGCGCCGGTTTCTAGGAAGTTGCTTCCACGGAAACCAAGCAGAATGACGTTATCAGTCATGTATGGGTTCTTGTAGACTTGGAAGCGACTTGCGAAGCTACCAACTCGGGCAACGCCCATTGCGAACTTAGCTTGGTCACCATCAGTGCTGACGACGTATCCTGGGATTGACTCCAGAATAGTTGCAACATCTGGTGAGCACACCAAGAAGTTAGCACCACCACGCAATGTCAACTGGTGAATCTTGTTGCTGACCTTTTGGATCTTGTTACCAAGGGTTTGGAACCAGGTTGACTTGACGTATGCTGTACGGTTTGCTGATGCGTTCGTCACACGGGTGAACGTTGCAACATCAGTGCTGTTGTTCAGACTCTTGGTGAACTCGGTACCGATTTGAGCACTCCATGCCTCGGTTGTTGTACCGGTCACAGACTCGTTTAACATGTCGAGGATTTCCAAGTCAATTTCCATTGACACATACTCGCTCAACAACGCAGTCAATTCTGCTTCTGCATCGATTGAATGGTATGCATTCAAATCTTGAGCAAGTTCTGGTGTCCAGACTGCCTTCAACTTACGAGTCTTAGCGACGATTGGTTCGCTCTTCAACTCAAGGTTGACTTCAGGAATACCAATATCAGTATCAATTGCTTGTGTTGCGGTTGCGGAACTGTTGCCAGAACCTTCACCGGCTGTCTTACCAGCTTCAAAGTCACCACGAAGATTATCCGTAGGTTGAAGTGTGTAATTTAAGCGCAATGTAGCTGGTGACGCTACAAATACACCGGCGGCCTGCGAGGTGAACAAGTTGATTTGGTAGTATGGATTTGCAATGCTACCAGTGTTGGTTGCGGTTGCATATGTATTCAACATGGTCAATCCGGTATTGGCCAATGAAGCTTGGAATGAACGAACAGCATTCAAATCAACATTCCATGCGTAACCAGTGGCTGCGGTGGTGTTTGATTGAGTGTTGTCGTCAATCTTGAAGGTGATCTTGTAGGTACCAACCACTTGGCCGGAACCATTGACTGATGAGCTAAACGCTGAATCAAATTGCAAATCGTTCCAACTTGCGGTTGTAACGGTTGCATAACCAGCACTGAATGCAGAGCTAGTTACGGTACGCTCAGAGTACGCATAGCGACCTTGACCGTACAAACCATTCACTGCTGCGTCGGTTGAACCTAGCTTCTTATTGTTACCACCAAAAAGGCTTTCGCCAGCGGTGTGACCCAAGTGGTTACCAGAACCATACTTGAAGTCGAGATAGAAGATCAGACCGCTTGGGAGGTTCATTGGTTGAACACTGACGAACTCCTTAGCAGCGATCTCCGCAAACACACGGCGAACCAATGGAAGAGCTACGCCAGCCCATTGTTCAGAACTGGTACTAGTACCAGTCGTGGTTGCTTCGTCGAGCAATTGCTTTGCTTGATTTTCCAAGAGGATGGACATGTGTGCCTTCTCAACACCCTTGGTGCCTTCGAGCAGACCTGTCTTTTCCCACTTGCCTTGTAGACCACGGGTTTCAGCCATCAGCTTAGCCTGTGGATTCATATTGTTAGTCAATAGACTTTTAATATCCATATAATTATTTCCTATCTTTTGGTTTGTTTAATCACTCGCAAACTAATTTTACTTCGTGATTCCTGCGAGCAGTTGGAATCTTGAAGCCATCACATCAGCATGAGGTTCTACAATGGTAGACTCGGGCTTTGTTGATGATACTCGTTTGCTTGCCAAACCTTCGGTGATAGTTGAGACAGTTGCATTGGTCTTTTTCTTGGCAACTGATGCACCGGCATTAAATGATTCGGCCAAAACTGTATAAGCCAACTTGATCTCACGCAGTGTTCTGGTGAGGTCAAATGTGCTAATGACCTTGTGCTTTTGCTGTTCGGTCAAATTCTTACCCTTGAATAGCTTGTTGGTGTAAAGCAACTTAGCATTCAACAAATTGGTTTCCGCAAGCACATCTTTCATGTACTTAACGGTGTTCATTGCTTCTTCAACTTGTACCTTCAATGCTTCATTTTCTTCACTCAAGGCAACAAGTGCTTCTGCCATCTCTTCGGAACTGATGTCGGTGTCAGAGTCATCACAATCTTCACCCTCTGATGGTGAAGGAATTTGACCTGGTACTGGAGCAACTGGAGCAACTGGAGCAACTGGTGCTGCTGCAACTGGAGGTTGTGCTGCGATTGCTGGATCAAGTGGGGCAGGAGCAACTGGTGCTGCTTGACCTTCCTCGTCCAACTCTGCAAGCAATTCATCAAGATTCAAATCATCTGAATCGTCAGAACCCTCTGAACCATTCTGATGTTCTGCTGGCTCGGTTTCACCTCCGTCGCCATGCGCCATCGTGTGGTCACCACCCATCATCCCACCTTCGGTTTCAAGTTCCGCAAGAATCTCATCCAATTCTTCACTGGTGATCTCGGTTCCCTCTTCCATGGTGGCATCAAATTCTTGCTTACCACCTGATCCGGTGCTTGAGTCGGCCACGGCGGATGGCTTGACAGGATGTTGCTTTGAAGCAACATTACCCTTTTCGCCACCAATCTTTGAAGTTGCAAGCTTCTCTTCGATCTTGCCTTCTTCATCTGATGCTGCTGCGTTTTCTTCTGATTCTTCCTTGAGTTTTTCCGCAAACATTTCTTTCATGCTTTTTGCAAAGTTTTCCTCAAGGAAGGTTTTTGCATTCGCAATTGCTGTTTCACGAACAGCTTTTGCGTCTGCGATACTTTCTTTTAATAGATCGCTCATATATTTATACCTTTCCTAATTTAATGGTGAAGTTATTGGAGAACTCCAAAGAAGATTACGTTAGTGTGGCATCAAAGACATTGACGCATTTCATAATAAATATAACTAAAAAAGAGAAAATCACAAATTTTTTTGCTATTTATAGATGTATGCCAGCAAAATCGGAAAAACAAGCACGATACTTTAGACTCGTAAGAGCAGTCCAAAAAGGTGATGTGTCGCCAAAAAAGGTCTCAGCCAATCTGAGAAAAACGGCACACGACATTAGTACCAAAGCTGCGAGAGACTTCACAAAAGTAAAAGAGATTGTGAATAGACTCAAAGAAGCAGAATACAGTGTTAGCAAGATGCGAGAAGTAGAAGGCAAAAGTTTTGATCAATTGCTAAACGAAAATACTGGCGTACCATTTGATAAACAAGAATTGCTTACTTTCCAGAACAAACAAAATGGATTTGGTGGATTTGGCAAAGTCAACTTTGTTCACAAGAAAAGCAGCAACGAGTTGAGTGCGGAAGTATTCAGTAATGAAACCACCAAGACTTATGTCTTCAAGAAGTTAAAAAATAATCAAAACGATGGTATGTACAATTACGCTTGCTTTGTAGAAATTCGTGGGGCAAGTACAGCAAGTGACAAACCCAAGATCGTTTACACTTTAAGTACCATCTTTAACCAACCAGATGCGCAAAAGGGTAAGATACTAGCTGACTTTATTGACCGAATCAATTCATATGGACTCTAAAAATTATCACAATCATTACTCCCAAATCAAATTGGGAAATTTCCTCAATCGTGCTTACGGTGATGCCCCAGTAGAATCAGATAAATTCAAACTGATTGATATTGATCACCCAAATGGTTGGAACTTTCATGAAATTGACACATTGGGTGACATGGGATTCAAAATCGACAACGACACCGATATGGTGAGTGAGATCGAAGTTCCTACGCTTGAAATGATGGACCAGTTGGTACCAGTTAAGATATACAAAGACGAAGACGGTTATGTCCTTGAGACACACCGTCGTTACGTATTCGAGAATTTTGAAAAGCTGCTGTCGTTTATTGAATCGGTACCATCAGATTCCAAGTTAAAAGGCTTGAAGTAATTACTTACTTTCCAGACTCTTCATTGGGTCTGGTGCAGCAGGTTGTGACGTGGAAATTGCAGTACCTTGTTGAACCTCAATAGGGTCTGCAATTTCAAAATAACGCTCCAATTTCAAACCAATTTCTTCATACAACATTTCAAGTTGTTGCTCCACACTCTTGATTTTGTGTGCTTCTTCATACAACTTTTGAGCCATCTTCTTGACTTCCTTCATATCACGCTCAACCATCTTGGCTTCCATCCACTCATTGCATTCCTTGATGGCATAACGCTCGGCAAGATTCACAGCTTCCATAATCTTGTTGGCGGTCTCGTACACAACCGATGCCTTTAAGTTCTTACGATATTCATTGTAAGACTTGATAGTTTCACGCAGCTTAATCTTTTCCTCCTTGCTCAAAGGAGCATATGCCGTCTCGGTTGAGTTTTCTACTAGATGTTTTAGCTTGATCATATGCTATAAATAGGTTTCAAATTATAATTCGGAGATGATATCACGAATAATTCTATCAATATTTTGGTAAGGATTGATGATGGTGCTGGACTGATTTACACTTTCAGTGATTTTACCAGCAGGATACATAAATGCTCCTTGAGTACTCGGATTACTAACAAAATCAAATGCGATCAAGTCAAAGTCGTCTTGCACAACATCGGCTCCTTCTCGCATGTCTTTTTTGACACTACCCAATCCACGACTACTGATTCCCAACAAAATACCTGCCTTGAGCAGATCCTTGAGAATGTTGCCACTTGGAGTAGGAAGAATTTCTACAGTACCAACAAGATCGTCACCGTCCCAACCCATGTCAACAATGTTGTGACTAACGTTCTTGAGGTTAACGACGCTGCTCTCTGGGTGATCCAATTCACCCATCGCACGACGTTGTTTAACAAAGTTGTCCATGTACTTTGTTGCTTCACGTTCCAAAATTTCTTTTGGATAAATTCTACCGTTTTGATTCTTTGCTTCGGCACGTTGTAATGTGCCCGTGACAAGAAGCTTTCCATCGCTCAAACTTTCGGTGAGCGAAGCCTTCTTAATCTTAAACTCAAACGGTAATACATCAATCAATAATGTGTTCATAATTTATACTGGTGGCGGTTGTGTGCCACCTTTATCTTCTGGTTTTGTCTCGGCAGAAACCTCGGGTGGTTCCTTGCTGGTCACCGTATTGCTAGGTGTTGCAGAAGCTTGTTTGTTGGGATCAACCAATGCTTGAGACTTGGCAATTTGATATCTGTCTTTGGGTTTTATATCGGCAGAACCCAAGATTTTAAGTTTGAATCCAGGCTTGATAAAGAATTTAGCTGTTTTTTGCTTACTCTCTTCACGACCAACAATAATAATTACATACCGGTCGTAGTAATAATCAATATTTACACCAGTAACATTGAGAGTGTAATCGGACTCTGGTTGTTTATATCCCTTGCTTGCCCTA
>Ga0222712_10001309_pt1 | contig 31080 bp, 21 predicted proteins | sample C33_657DmetaG_FD_165043 | JGI IMG/M metagenome (GOLD analysis project Ga0222712, IMG submission 165043) | Estuarine water microbial communities from San Francisco Bay, California, United States - C33_657D | ecosystem: Environmental > Aquatic > Marine > Unclassified | place: USA: California...
GCATGGGCGGCGCTACCCATCCGTCTCGGCGGAACGGGGACCGGATCCCCTTGCCTGGACCGGCCTCAGCAACGCCCATGCCCGCCTGCCAACGCCCGCTCACTTGGCCTTCTCGAAAGGCTTCTCCATCGGGACGATGACCGGGGCGATGACGGACTTCCAGACGGCGTAGCCGGCCGGGACCATGTGGATGTCGCCGGGCTTGAAGAGCTCCTCCTTCGGCTTGCCATCGGCGCCGAGGAGCGGGGTCGTCGTGTCGATGAACCGCATCCACGTCCGCGTGGCGCACTCCGCGCGGAGCAGCTCGTTGACCTGCTTCAGCTCGTCGAACTTCTCGAAACGTTTGCCGGGGCTGGGCACGACACCGAGGACGTAGAGACGCGCCTCCGGGAGGGCGGCGTGCAGCTTGCGGTGGAGCTTCTGGAAACTCGCGAGCACGACCTCGGGCTTGGTGCCCGCATTGATGTCGTTGCTGCCCTCGTACAGGATCACGGCCCGCGGCTTGAAGGCGATCGCGAGGTGGTCGATGAAGTATTCCTCGGCCTGGGTCATGCGGCTGCCGCCGATGCCGTAGTTATGGACCGTGAGCGGGGCCAGGTCCTCCTGCACGGATTTCCAAAACTGCATGTGCGAGCTGCCGAGGCAGATGACGGCCCCGGGCGACGGCGGGTTCTGCTGCGCGGCGGCGAGGGTCTTCTGATACAGGGCGAGGACCTTGGCGGACGCGGACTTGTCCGCAACAGCCTCCTCGGCGGCGCCGGCGAGGACGACCGAAAGGCCGAGGGCGAGCAGGGTGCGTTTGAACATCCCGCTCACTTGGCTTCCTTCGCCTTCTTGCCCTTCTTCTTCTCCTCCTTGCTGCCGCTGCGGCCGGAGCCGTCACCGACCTCGTCCTTGTAACCCGCGGCCGGATTGAGACCCGCCAAGGCGGCGGCCAGGCGCTCCCGGGCGGCGAGAGCCGCGGCGTCCTTCGTATCCGGGGCCACGGCCACCTCCTTGAAGGGGGCGTCCTTCATGTCGTAAAGGGTGCCGGCCTGGTCGAGCTTCCAGCCGGCTTCCCGGACATAGTAGCTGTTGCTAAGCTGGCAATAGGCCCAGGTGCGAGGGGAATGCGTCTCACCCTTGAATTGGGCGACCAGGCTGCGGCCGTCGATCACGCGACCGGTCGGCAGCGGCGCGCCCGCGACCTCGGCGAAGGTCGGCAGCAGGTCGCTCGCGTCCGCGACGTTGGCGTTGACCTTGCCGGCCGGGGTGACGCCGGGCCACGCGGCGAAGAACGGCACGAGGGCGCCGCCTTCCTTCATCGAGCCCTTCTCGCCTTCGAGGCGCTTGCCGCCGATGGTCGCCTCGGGCGCGTTGGCCTTGGCCGTCCCGTTGTCCCCCATGAACACGATCAAGGTGTTCTCCCGAAGCTTCAGCCGATCGAGCTCGCCCAGCAGCTTGCCGACCAGCTTGTCCATGTAGGCGACATTGTCGTCATAGTGCCGACGGCGCCGCGCCTCGGCGGTCTCCCCGGCAGGATTCGGCGCGCTGTCGGGGGTCGGCAGGATCTCACCGTGGACGTGGGACATCGAGTAATAGAGGAAGAACGGGCCGGACTTATGGGCTTCCAGCCAGGCGGTCGCGTCCTTGTGCAGGAGGTCGGGGATGTACTCGTCGTCCTTCACCTTGATGGTCTTGCCGTCGAGCACGTAGGTGTCGGGATCGCCGCGCACCTTGCCGTCCTCGGTCATGGCCTTGGCGCGCGAGGTGTTCCAATACATGCCGCTCCCCTTGAAATGGAAATCATGGTCGAAGCCCCACTCGGCAGGGTCGCCGGAGGGCGAAAGCTGACCCCACTTGCCGATCATCGCCGTGGCGTAGCCGGCCTGGCGGAGGACGACCGGGATCATCTTCTCGGCCTTCTCGCCCGTGCGGAGGATCGTCTTGCAGGCATCTTGGCTGACGGCACCGGTGCGGAAGGCGTAACGACCGGTGAGGATCAGGGCGCGCGAAGGACCGCAGAGCGGCGCGGTGTAGAACCGGGTGAACCGCACGCCGGACCTAGCCAGGGCGTCGATGTTCGGCGTCTTGTAGCGGTCCGAACCATTGCAGCCCAGCTCGGCGAACCCCAGGTCGTCGGCGAGGATGAAGAGGATGTTGGGCTTGCCGGCGCCCGCGACCGGGGCCGCGGCCAGAGACGGCGCCACGGCGACCAAGAGCAGCAGAAACCAGGCGAACGGGGCATTCATGGGTAGGCGAGGGATAGTCGAGGGGGCATGGGTTTCAACCCCTCAAAAGCCGGGTTAATGCAAAAAACTGGGACGGGGTAATAACCACTCGCCACGACCCGGCAGGCCGAGCAGAAAAAGACCATGAACCCCACGGCCTACCCCGCCGCCTTGACTTTGGTCCGCCGCCGCGGCGCGCTGATCCTGGGACTGCTGCTCACCCTCGCGGCCCAGGCGGAGGTCCGCCTTCCCGGCATCGCCCAGGCCAACCTCGACCCGGCCGCCAAGGGACGCCTGCTCCTCGAAGAACTGAATTGCGTCGCCTGCCACCGGGCTCCGGAAGGCTCGCTCACGGCCGCGAAGCAGGCGCCGCGCCTGGCCGACGTGGCCAATCGCGTGAACGCGCACCACCTGCAGGCGTTCATCCAGGATCCGCGCACCGTGAAGCCGGGCACGACGATGCCGGCGCCGCTGGCCGGCCTCACGGAAGCGGAGCGCGCCAGCGTGGCCCGGGAAATCACGCAGTTCCTGCTTGCGAAGTCGCCGGGCGACTTCGGGCCGCAAGCGCCTGACGCCGTGGCCGCGGCCCAAGGCGAGAAACTGTTCCACGCGCGGGGTTGCGCGGCCTGCCATTCCCCCCGCGACGCCCAAGGTCGCGAGACGCTGGCCGAGCGCTCGGTGCCGCTCGGGGCGCTGGAGGGAAAATACAGCTACCGTAGCCTGGTCGACTTCCTCCGCCAACCCCACCAGAGCCGCCCGTCGGGCCGCATGCCCGACCTCCGCCTGCCTTCCCGCGAGCTGGAATGCATCGCCCACTACCTGCTGCGCGACACGGTGGTGCCTGGACATCTCAACTTCACGATGTACCGCGGGCAGGTCTGGGAAGGCATCGGCCATGAGTCCGTCGAGGCCGAGCGCGCGGGGCTCACGGTCGACTTCGCCTTGGCGAACCTCGAGCGCATCCACCACCACATGGCGGTGCGCTTCGAAGGCTGGATCAACGTGCCGACCGCCGGAGATCACACCTTCTACGTCAAGGCCAACGGGGCCACGTTGACGGTCGACGGCAAGGAAGTCCTGACGTTGGCGCCGAAGGATCGACGCGGGCCGCAGACGGTCGAAGGCCGGGCCACGCTGGCCGCCGGCTGGCGCAAACTTCGGCTCGACTACTACCACACGGGGCGGGAGCCGACGTTGACCTTCGAACTGGCCGGTCCCGGCCTCGCCCGCGGACCGATCCCGGCGACGAGGCTGTCGGTGTCCGACCAGCCGATCGCGGCCTACCAAGCGCCGACGCTGGACCCGGCCATGGCCAGCCGCGGACGTGAACGGTTCGCCCAGCTGGGCTGCGCCTCCTGCCACGATGACCTGGGCGTGAAGAGTGCGGTCGTCGCCGCGCCGCTGGCTTCGCTCGACCCGTCCAAGGGCTGCCTCGCGGACGCGCCCACCCGGGGGATGCGCTTCGCCTTGTCGGCCGAGCAACGGGGCTGGCTCGCCGCCGCGTTGCGGGCACCCGCGTCGAAGCCGACGGCGGAACAGTCCTTGCACGCGGAACTGGCCCGGTTGAATTGCCTCGCCTGCCATGAGCGGCGCGGGCTCGGCGGCGTGCCGGCGGAGCGCAACGCGCTCTTCACCGGGACGGCCCCGGCGCTGGGCGACCAAGGCCGCCTCCCTCCCCCGCTGTCCGATGTCGGCGCGAAGCTGACGTCGGCGGGACTCGAGGGCGCGCTGCTGCAGGGCCGCCGGCCGCGCCCTTACGTCGACACGGCGATGCCGCAGTTCGGCGAGGCCAACGTCCGCCGCCTGATCGCGCTTTTCGGCGAGGTGGACCGGCTCGAGGCGGCGACGCTGCCGACCGTGGCCAACCTGCAGGAATCCCGCAACGCGGGCTACGAGATGGTGGGCGCGAAGGGTTTCAGCTGCATCGCCTGCCATGACTTCAACGGGCAGAAATCCGCCGGCGCCGGCGCGCTCGACCTGGTCGACCTGACCCAGCGGGTCCAGAAGAACTGGTTCCACCTGTACATGCGTTCGCCGCAGCGCTTCCACCCCGGCATCATCATGCCGAGCTACTGGCCGGGCGGGCAATCGCTGCGACCGGATGTGCTGGGGGGCGACTCCGCCCAGCAGATCGAGGCGCTCTGGCGTTACCTGGAAGGAGGCACGCAGGCCCGCAACCCGGTCGGGCTTTCCCGCCAGTCCAAGGAAGTCCGCGTGACGGACGTGGCCGAGATCGCGCGCGGCCGGAGCAGCATCGGCTACCGCGGCCTGGCCGTCGGCTACCCGAACCGGCTCAGCCTGGCGTTCGACACCGAGGAGATGGCGCTGCGGCAGCTCTGGAAGGGCGAGTTCGCCAACGTGGACCTGGGCTCGTTCCAACCCCGGGCGCTGAACACGATGGCCGCGCTGCCGGCGGGCGTGCCGTTCCACCGGCTGAAATCGCTCGACGACGCCTGGCCGGCGAAAGGCAAGACGACCTTCGGGTTCCCGCAGAACCTCGGCTACCAGTTCCGCGGCTACGACCTGGACGCGGTGCGCCGCCCGACCTTCCACTACGAGTACGGGGCGGTCAAGGTGGACGACCGCTTCGAGGACCTGACGGATGCCGCCGGCAAGGCCTACTTCCGCCGGACACTGCGCTTCACCGCGCCGGAGGGCACGGCTCCCTTCCACTTCCGCGTGGCCGCCGCCGGCAAGGTCGCGGCCACCGCGCCCGGGACCTACGTCGCCGACAAGCTCGAGGTCCGCCTCGTCGCGACGCCGCCGGCGATCTTGCGCGACGGCGAGCTGCTGATCCCGCTCACGCTGCCGGCCGGCACCACCACCCTCACCCTCGACTACCAATGGTAATGCGCCGACTCAGCCTGGCCCTCGCGGCCCTCGCCCTCGCCCCGGGCCTCCCCGCCGAGGATCTCGGCGCGATGTGGGGCACCGCCGCCGCCGAGGCGAAATACTACCCGCTCGTGGACATCCCGATCCCGACCACGGTGCCGATGCGTCCGGGTGGCCTCGAGGTCCTGCCCGACGGGCGTCTGGCGGTCGGGACCCGCCGGGGCGACATCTACTTCGTCAGCGGCGCCTTCGCGTCGCCCCCGAAACCGGAGTTCCACCTGTTCGCTTCCGGGCAGGACGAGATCTTCTCCCTGGCCTGGCGCGACGGCGCGATGCTCGCGACGTCCTTCGGCGAGGTGACGCGCATGCGCGACGTGGACGGGGATGGCGTGGCCGACCGCTACGAGACGCTTTCGAACAACTGGGGCTACGCCGAGGGCCATGAGTTCGCCTTCGCCTCCAAGCCCGACCCCGAGGGCAACCTCTGGGTGGCGCTCGGGCTGAGCGGCTCCTACGAATCGCACAACCTCTTCCGCGGCTGGGCGGTGAAGGTCACGCCGGACGGCCGCATGATCCCCGTGTGCAGCGGGCTGCGCAGCCCCGGCGGCGTCGCCGCCAACGCGCAAGGGGCGATGTTCGTCATCGAAAGCCAAGGCCCTTGGAACGGCTGCTGCTCGCTCAAGCACCTCAAGCCGGGCGGCTTCCTCGGCCACCCGGCCAGCTACAACTGGTACCCCTACACCGCCGACCTCAAGGCGCCGGTGAAGCCGAACAGCCAGTCGCGCCTGCACCTCGAACGCGCGCGCGTGCCGGAACTCGTCCCGCCCGCCGTCCGCTTCCCGTACATCAAGATGGGCCGCTCGATCTCGGGCTTCCGGCTCGACACGACCGGCGGCAAGTTCGGCCCGTTCGGCGGCCAGTTCTTCCTGGGCGACTACACGCTGAGCATCATCCTCCGCGCCACGACCGAGCAGGTGAACGGCGTCTGGCAGGGCGCGTGCTACCCCTTCCGCGAAGGCCTCGCCACCGGCCTGATGAACGTCGAGTTCTCCCCGCAAGGCCAGCTCGTGGCCGGTGGCTTCACCACCAACGCCCAATGGCCGGTGCGCGGCACCGCGCCCTTCGCGTTGCAGCGCCTCGACTGGTCGGGCCTGACGCCGTTCGAGGTGAAGGAGATCAACATCCGGCCCGACGGCTTCCTCGTGACCTTCACCCTGCCGGTCGACCCGGCGGTCGCGGCCGACCCGGCGAACTACGCGGTCACGACCTACACGCACATCTACCAGGCGGGCTACGGCAGCCCCGAGGTGGACCAGACCGAGCCGCGCGTGCTCAAGGCGGAACCCTCCGCCGACGGCCTGTCGGTCCGCCTGACGCTGGCCAAGATCGAAGTCGGCCACATCCACGACTTCGATTTCGCCAAGGTGCGCGGCCGCGACGGCGCGCCCCTGCTGCACACCAAGGCCTACTACACGGTCAACGAAATCCCCGCCAAGTAACCCCTCGCCATGCTCCCGCGTCTCCTCGCCCTTCTCTCCGGCGTCATCCTCACGGCCTGCGCCCACCCGGTGCCGGAGAACCCGCAGTGGCTCACCTACGCGGGCGGCGAAGGCCCGGGCAAGGGCAAGCACATCGTCCTGATCGCGGCCGACCAGGAATACCGCAGCGAACAGTCGATGCCGATGCTGGCCAAGATCCTCAGCACGCGCCACGGCTTCGACTGCACGGTGCTCTTCGCGGTGAACGACCAGGGACTGGTCGACCCGACGATGCCGGTGTACCCCGAGAAAGGGAAGGAGAAGGAGTTCAAGACCCACCACATCCCCGGGCTGGAGCACCTCGCCTCCGCCGACCAGGTGATCTTCTTCTGCCGGCTGCTGACGTTGCCGATGGCCGAGCGCGAGCAGATCGTGAAATACGTCGACTCCGGCAAGCCGTTCATCGCCCTGCGCACGGCGAACCACGGCTTCCACGCCGCGCTGCCCTACAAGATCGACGGCAAGCAGGTGAACTGGGGCGAGGATGTGCTGGGGGGCAGTTTCCGCGGGCACCACGGCCGCTACCACGCCGACTCGACCCGGGGCATCTTCGTGGAGGCGCAGAAGGACCACCCGATCCTCCGCGGGGTGACCGATGTCTGGGGCAACTCCGACGTCTACCGCACCTACAAGGAGGGCGGCAGCCTGCCCGCGGGCTGCACCGCGCTCGTCTGGGGGCAGCCGCTGATGGGCCGGCAACCGAACGACCCCCCGAACCCGAAGCTCGAGGCCTTGCCGGTCGCCTGGACGAAGACCTGGCGGACCAGCGGCGGCCGCGAGGCCCGGGTCTTCCAATGCACGATGGGCAGCGGCGACGACTTCCGCAGCGCCGGCCTGCGCCGGCTGGTGATCAACGCCGCCTACTGGGGCCTGGGGATGGAGGCCGCGATCGCGCCCGGCCGTTCGGTCGAGACCGTCGGGCCTTACGAGCCGCTGCGCACCGGGTTCGACTACGCCCGCCTCGGCGTGGTCGCCAAGCCGGTCTCCGCCTACCGCTGAGCGGCGGGCCGGGAAGCGTTTTATTTTAAAAACCTTGTGGATAGCATCGGCGGGGTCACCGTCCCCCGCATGCTTCCGCTCGCCTGGCTCGTCGTCGCCGCCTTGACCCCGAACCCGGCGCCGGCCGCCCCGGCGCCCAACCAGGGCAATTACGCGAGCCTCGTCGCCGATCGCACCGCGCTGCAGACCCGGCACTCGGCGACCCAAGGCAAGATCTACGCCGACCCGGCGAAGGCGCCGGATGCCGCCCACCGGGACATGGCCAAGATCATCGAGGACACCGCCGCGCTCAAGGCCGCGGTGATCCGGTTCGAACGCGAGCGGGCGCTTTACTGGAACAACCCGGGCTACTGGCGCAATTACTGGGACCGCGGTCCGGGCGCCCATTTCATCGTGATGAAACTGCTCGCCAAGCTCGACGCCCTCGCCGCCCTCCCGCCGACCGGAGACGCCCCCTACACCCGCGTGGACCTCAACACCGTCCAGAAGACCTTGGATGGATGCCGGGAAGCCCTCGAGTTGGACCGACAACTCCAGGTCGCCGCCCAATCGATCCGGTAGCGGCCCACGTGGCGACATGAGGGATTTCAGGAATTTCCGCCCCTTTACATGGAGGCGGACACCCCTCATCGTGCCGGCCTCCCCATGAGACCCGGCGCCTTACTCGCTTGGCTTGCCTCCGGCTTGGCGGCGCTCGGCGCCTCCGAACCGACCAAGCCGAACATCCTCTTCCTCATCACCGACCAGCACATGGCCGACGCCTTGAGCTGCGCCGGCAATGCGCACGTCAAGACGCCGAACCTCGACAAGCTCGCCGCCCGAGGTGTCCGCTTCACGCGGAACTACGTCGCCAATCCGCTGTGCGTCCCCTCGCGCGCGAGCTTGTTCTCGTCCCGCATGCCGCATGAACTTGGCATCTACGGCAACACCCTGGGGACGGACCTCGCCGAAAAGTCGGTCCCCACCCTGGGAGAGCTGATGCGCCAGGGCGGCTACGACACCTTCTATGCCGGCAAATGGCATGTGCACGAGGCTTTCCCGGCCTACGCCGCCTCCGCCCGCCGCCGGACGATCCCGGGCTTCGAGCTCCTGCCGATGGAGGGCGGCAAGGACCCGCGAGCCGGCGACAAGAAGACCGAGCAGAAGTCCCCGCAGTGCGACCCCCATGTCGCGGCGGCGGCGGTGAAGTTCCTGGAAACCAAGCACGCCAGACCTTTTCTCCTGACGGTCTCCCTGCTGAATCCGCATGACATCTGCGAGTTCCCCTACTTCGAAGGCTTCAAGGCCATGCTCCCGGCGGACGACGGCGCGTTGCCGCCACTGCGCCCCAACGCCCAGGACGCGACGACGGTGCCGTCCGTATTGCGTTCGGAGAAGGAAAACCGCGGCGCCTGGGCCTACGGGCGCTGGACCGAACAACAATGGCGCCAATACCAGTGGGTCTACTACCGCCTCGTCGAGTCGTCGGATCGCCTGCTGGGCCAGGTCCTGGACGCCCTGGAGCGCTCCGAGTTCAAGGACAACACCCTCGTGGTGTTCACCTCCGACCACGGCGAGATGCTCGGTGCTCACCGACTCGTGTCGAAGGAGAAGCTCTACGAGGAGGCCGCCAAGGTCCCCCTCATCGTCGCCCTGCCGGGCCGACCCGCCGGGGTGAACACCCGGAGCCTGACCTGCGGCATGGACCTGATGCCGACATTCCTGGACTTCGCGGACGTGCCGCGACCCGCCGAGCTGCGCGGCCGAAGCCTGCGGCCGCTCCTGGAAGGCAAGCCGGACCGCGAGCCGGAGTTCGTCGCCGCCGAGTCGTTCGACCCTGAGGCGCGGATGATCCGTACTTCCCGCTACAAGTACGTCAAGTACACCTTCGGCGAGAACTCCGAGCAGTTCTTCGACCTGGAGCAGGACCCGTACGAGCGACGCAATCTGATCGCCCAAGCCGAGCTGGCCCCCGAGATCCAACGCCATCGGGCCCTCCTGAATAAATGGATGGCCGACACCAAAGACGAGTTCCGCAAAGGCACCGAGATCCTCGCCGGGCTCAAGGCGCGCGAGGGCGCGGACGAGGACGGCAAAGCCAAGGCCAAGAAAAAGTGAGGTCGCCCCCCTTGAAGGGGCTTCCTACGACTTGCGGGCAAGGCTGATTGACCCATAGTGGGCCGGTCATGGCGCCCCCGAACCCGCTCGAACTGCTCAAGCAAGCCCTGGCCACCGCGGCCACCGGCGACGTCGCCGCGACCAAGGCGGACTTCGACAAGGCGATGAAGGCCGCCGAGTTCGGCGATGGCGGCACGCTCGACCACGTGATGCACGCCTACGCGACCTACCTGCGCGCGCAGCGGGAGTTCCCGAAGGCCATCCAGCTGAACCGGATGCGCCTGGACATGCGCCGACTGGCCGGCCGCGACCGGCCCGGGCTGATCGTCGACGCGCTGCTCGACCTCGCGACGACGCTGCGCGGCGCGGGCGAGAACCTCGAGGCGGAGGCCTTGCTGCACGAGGCGATCGGCCTCGCCGAGTCGGCCCCCATGCCGAGCGCGCTCCTCGGCAACGCGCTGACCTACCTGAGCCTCCACCATCGCGAGCGCCAGGAATTCGCCAAGGAGCTCGCCCTGCTGGAGCGCGCCCTCAAGGCCCGCGAGGCCGACGCCGAGTGCCCGCCGGGGGATCTCGCCCTGATGCGCGACCAGGCGGCCAAGGCCTGCCTGCGCACCAAGGATTTCGCGCGCGCCCGCGTGCTGCTGACGCAGGCGCTGCCGGTGCTCGCGACGGTCCCGCAACTCGCCGGCGACCCGAACATCCCCCAAGGCTGGCTGGCCTTGGCCACGCTCTGCGCCGAACAGGGCGACCTCGCCGAGGCGTCCCGGCACGCCCGCCAGGCTTTCGAGCGCGCCCGTCATCTCGGTGGCCAGACCCGGAAGGCGCCGCCGGAATTCCATGCCTTCGTGCTGCAGACCGCGCACCAGGCCGCGACCTACGCCGCGATGGAACGGCGCCCCGACGAGGCGGCCCGGCTCACCTGGGAGGCGCACGAATACGCCAAGGCGAACTTCGCGGGCAATCCCCTGCCCGCCTTGGAGACGTTGCAGATCCACCTCAACTTCGTCATCGGCGCCGGCGAATTCGCCAAGGCCGAACCGCTGATGCGCCAGGTGGTCGCGGGCAAGATGATGCTGCTCGGCGAGGACCACCTCGACCTCAGCGTGCCGTTCAACAACCTCGGTTTCGTCCTGATGAATCTCGGCAAGGACACCGAGGCCGAGAACTGCTTCCGCAAAGCGTGGGCCGCCTGTGCGCGCGCTCCGGCGGCCGAGCGGAACGGGCACGCGCTGAAGAACCTCGGGCTGCTCTACCGCAAGCAAGGGAAGACCGCCGAGGCCGCCGCCGAGTTCAAGGCCGCGCTCGCCGTGCTCGAACCTCAGCTCGGCCCCGACGACCCCGTGGTGAAGATGGTGCGGGAAGGCGCCGGCGCCTAGCGGCACGGGGGCGAGGGAAGAGACAGATTTAGGGACAGGGTCAGGCGCCAGGGACAGGGTCAGGCTATTCGTTCGACCCTAACGACTGCCCCTAGCCCTGACCCTGGCCCTAGCCCTTTTTCCGTTTCACCCTGAAGCACTCCTTCGCGTGCTCATCGTAAACGCCGACGGCCTGGAGCATGGCGTGGATGATGGTGGGGCCGACGAATTTCATGCCGCGCTTGCGGAGCTCCTTGGAGATGGCGAGCGCTTCCGGCGAGACGCCGGGCGGACCGGAGCGACGCACGTTGGGCCGTCCGTCGACGAAGGCCCACAGCCAGCGCGCGAAGCTGCCATGCTCCGCGGCGATCGCGAGGAAGGCGCGGGCATTGGGAACGACGGAGGCGAGCTTGCCGCGATGGCGGATGAGGCCCGGGTCCCTCATCCATACGTCGACCTTCGCGGGGGCGAACCGCGCGACCTTCCGCGGGTCGAAACCCGCGAAGACCCGCCGGTAGCGCTCGCGCTTGCGGAGCACCGTGATCCAGGCCAGGCCGGCCTGCGCGCCCTCGAGGATCAGCTGCTCGAACAGCAGATTGTCGTCATGGACGGGCACACCCCACTCATCGTCATGGTACGCGACGTAAAGCGGGTCCTCCCCGCACCAGGCGCAACGGCGACGGGGCGTGGCCACCTCAGCCCTTGGTGGAGAGGCCGCGGAGCCAGGTGATCCAGCCCGCAGGCAGGCCGCGCGCCAAGGCGCCGCGCACGATCTTGTCGTGGTAGGTCTTGGAAGGGAGATGCGGGCCGGTCGGGTCCACCACGCGGAAGGCCTGGCAATCCAGCGGGCAATCCTCGACCCCCGCCTCATGGACCGTGACCTTGATGCGCTTGTAGGCGGAGCCTTCGGCCTCGGCGAGACGCTGCCAATCCTCCGCCGTCAATTCGTAGACCGCGCCCCAGACACCGCTCGCGCCCTCGTCATCGATGATATCGGCCGACCCTCCGCCCCAGGTCGTGCTCGGGTGCGTGAAGGCCATGCGATGCTTCGGCAGGAAGGCCTTGCCGCGGTACTGCGATCCCGGGCAACGCCGCTCCATCTGGGTGGCGTCGAGGTTGGAACCGTAGGCGAAGTAGTACCGACTCATGGAAAAAGACAGTTTGGTCGGCACCCTCGGGAAAAGCAAGGGGATGGGCGCGAGGGGGGCGAGAGACAGAGATACATCAGGCGCCAGGGCCAGGGTTAGGGCTAGGCGTTAGGATGAGTTCACGTTCCTGACCCTGTCCCTGTCTACTGACCCTGGCCCTAAATTCACATCTCCCCTTGCACCCGCGACAACCTGCCAGCTTGTCCCCTGAACGAGAGACAGAAAGCAACAGGCGCCAGCGCCAGGGCCAGGGTCAGGCGTTAGGGTCGAATGAATATCCTGACCCTGTCCCTGACGCCTATCCCTGGCCCTAAAACTACCTCTCCCCTTGCCCACATGCCAACCCGCCAGCTTGCCCCCGTCTCTTTCGAGGAACCTTCCCCCTCAAAAACACTCCAATACGGTGGACAAGGGGACGGGGCTGACTCAAATCGGGTCAGCACCTACCCCGGGTCTCCCCTTTACCCAAGAACCCCACGATGAAACCCCGCAACCTGCTCACCCTCGGCGCCCTGGCGCTGTCGGTCTTCACCGGCCACGCCGCCGACGCGCCCAAGAAGGCGGAGGCCCCCAAGAAGGCCGCCAAGCCGACCGGCAAATACATGGACATGGACTACGGTCGCTTCTTCAGCGCCTCCATCGACAACACCCAGGGCAAGAACCCGTTCGAGAACAAGGGTTGCGCCGCCAACAAGGCGATCCTGGTGAACCTCGGCAACGAGGAAGCCGGCTACGCCTTCGACACCGAGACCCTCCGCGGCGCCGGCCTCTGGTCCGGCGGCTGGTTCAAGCGCAAGGGCGTCGCCTTCGATGGCGCGCACGGCCCGAACCCTGCCCCGGCCGAGGGCGCCGACCTCTTCGCCGAGGCCAACCCCGGCCCCGGCTGGAGCCAGAACGGCAGCTTCGCCGACCCCCGCAAACTGCCCGTCGGCCCCGCCGGCGTGATGTCGCCGATCCCGCTGGGCCCGCTCCCCCGCGAGCACTCCAAGTACCTCGGCCTCTACCTCTCCGGCGACCGCGTCACCTTCGCCTACACCGTCGGCGGCGCCAGCATCCTCGAAAGCGCCGAGCTCGAGACCATCGGTGACGTCAAGGTCATCAGCCGCGCGTTCACCGTCGTGTCGGGCGAGCTGACCGAATCGCTGCGCCTCGCCGACCTCCCCTACGGAGGCACCATGAAGGCCAGCGGCGCCACCGCCTCGCTCGCCCTCGCCAAGGGCCCGACCGAGCTCGCCGTCCACGGCGTCGCCGGCGCCTTCTCGACCGACGGCAACGTCCTCGTGCTCAAGCCCGGCAAGGTCGCCGCGGGCGCCAGCTTCAAGGTCTCCTTCGCCCACGGCGGCAAGGACGCCGAGGCGCTCAAGGAAGCGCACAACAAGGCAGAACTCCTGGCTCGCCAACTCGAGGCCGCCAAGGCCGCCGCCGCCAAGCTCGCCGACGCCAAAGCCGCCGACGCCAAGGCCGAGGCCGCCGCGAAGGCCGCCCAGGCCAAACTGGAAGGCCTGGCCCGCCAGCTCGAGGACGCCAAGGCCGAGGAGGCCAAGCAACTCACCTTGACCAAGGAAACCCTCGCCAAGGCCGCCGCGGGCGTCGCCAAGCCCGCCGACCTGCGCGCCTTCACCCAGGGCGGCCCGTCGCACTGGAAGGAAGAAGTCGTCACCGAGGGCGTCCTCGGCGAGGTCGACCAGGCCAAGCAGGCGGAGACGGTGAAGGAACAGATCGCCAAGGCCGCCGACGCCAACAAGAAGGCCGCGCTGCAGGACAAGCTGGCCGAGATCCTGAACGCGCCCTACCTCGTCGACAACGTCACCGTCCCCGAGACCAACCCGTACAAGTCGTGGATCCGCGTCGGGGCGCTGGCGTTCTTCAAGGACGGCCGCATCGCCTTCTCGACCTGGAGCGGCGACGTCTGGATCGGGAAGATCGCCGACGCCAAGCTCTCCAAGATCACGTGGCGCCGCCACGCCACCGGCATCTTCCACGCCCTCGGCCTGGCCGTGGTCGACGAGCAGCTCTACGTGCTCGGCCGCGACCAGATCACCCGCCTGAAGGACCTCGACGGCGACGGCGAGGCCGACTTCTACGAGAACTTCAACAATGACGTCCAGGTGACCTCGAACTTCCACGAGTTCACCTTCGACCTGCAGACGGACAGCCAGGGCAACTTCTACTTCCTCAAGGGCGGCCCCGTGAACCCGGGCGGCCGCGGCTGGGGCCCGCTCAGCGACCACCACGGCTGCATCTTCAAGGTCTCGCCGGATGGCCGCAAGTTCGAGGTCTACGCCACGGGCATCCGCGCCCCGAACGGCATGGGCGTCGGCCCCAACGGCGAGATCTCCAACGGCGACAACCAGGGCACCTGGGTGCCGGCCGACTACATCCACCTCTCGAAGCCGGGCGATTTCATCGAGGTGCCCGACCTCGCCCACCGCACGCCTGCGCCGACGAAGTACGGCCAGCACCTCTGCTGGATCCCCTATGACGTCGACAATTCCAACGGCGGCCAGACCTGGGTGACGAGCAAGCAGTGGGGTCCGTTCGAGGGCCGCATGCTCTACCTGTCCTACGGCAAGTCCTCGCTCTTCGGCGTCCTCCAGGAACGCGTGGGCGACGTGGCCCAGGGCGGCGTGGTCAAGTTCCCGCTGAAGTTCACGACCGGCCAGATGCGCGGGCGCTTCAGCCCCGTCGACGGCCAGCTCTACACCTCCGGCCTCAAGGGCTGGCAGACCAACGGCGTGAAGGACGGGGCGATCCACCGCGTCCGCTACACCGGCAAGTCCGTGACCATGCAGGAGACGCTGCACGTGACGACCAAGGGCATCACCATCGGCTTCACCGGCGCCCTCGACCGCAAGTCCGCCGGCGACCTGCAGAACTACTCGATCGAGCAGTACAACTACCTGTACTCGGGCGCCTACGGCTCCGCCGACTACAAGGTGAGCAAGCCCGGCGAGAAAGGCACCGACCCGGTCGCCATCAAATCCGTGAAGGTCTCCGACGACGGCAAGACGGTCTTCCTCGAGGTCCCCGGCCTCCAGCCCGTCGAGCAGATGCGCATCAAGATGAACGTGAAGGCCGTCGACGGCACCCGCGTGCCGGACGAGGTGTGCAACACGATCAACGTGGTGCCGGAGCAGATGGGCTCGGACTACCGCAGCTTCGCCAAGTAAATCCCCCATCAGGCGCCCCGCAGGCCCGGCCACCCGCCGGGCCTGCTTGTTGGGGGAGGACAGAATGGGGGTTGGGGGTTAGCGGTTGGGGGTTAGAAGCATCCCCCTAACCGCCAACTCCTAACCGCCATCCCCAACCGCGATCCCCCAACCGCTAACCGCTATCCCCTAACCTCCATCCCCTACCTCTACTCCTCCTTGCCACGCTTGCCATAGTCGGGGGAAGTGACGCAATGGAGGCGTAGTCCCGCGACCATGTCCTGCCTCCGTCCCCTACTCCTCACCCTGCTCCTCCTCACCGGCCTCCAGGCCGCCGAGCGGCAGCCCGGCCTCGCCGTGACCTTCGTCGCCGGCGGCCGGACGGACGTCCGCGCCGACCGCCTGCTCGCCCTGTATGTGCCGGCCGGCCAGGCCCCGACCCCGTTCCTCGCGCCGGGCCCCTTCGTGGTCCGCTGGGAGGGCGAGATCCAGTCGCCGGTGCGCGGGACGTTCACGTTCGCGGCGGAGAACTCCGGTGGCTTCAAGCTCAGCCTCAACGGACAGCCTTTGCTGGACGGACCGGCCGCCAAGACCGTCACGCTGAACCAGGGCGGCAACAAGCTGGTCGCCGAACTGCCGGCGGCCGCGCAGGGCGACACGTTCGTCCGGCTCACCTGGTCCTCCAAGGACTTCCTGCCGGAGCCGGTCCCGCCGACCGTCCTGTCCCATGAACCCGCCGCGCCCGAACTGGCCGCCGCCAGCGTCCGTGAAGGTCGCCTGCTCTTCGCCCAGCTGAATTGCGCGGCCTGCCACGCCGACGCCGCCAAGCTCCCGGTGAAGGGCTCCGGCATGCCGGAACTGGGCCAGAACGCGCCGGTGCTGGCGGACCTCGGCAGCCGCTTCAACCCGCACTTCCTCACGGAGTGGATCCATGACCCGAAGTCCTTCCGCCCCGGCACGCTGATGCCCAAGGCCCTGACCGGGCCCGACGCGGCGCAGCAGGCGGCGGACATCGCCGCGATGCTCACGCAGGGGGCGACCCCGCCCGCCGGCAAGCTCGACGCGGCGCAGGTCGCCCCGGGGGGCGCCCTCTTCGCTAACCTCGGTTGCATCGGCTGCCACCAACGCCCCGACGCGGAGGTCGATGGCAAGCCGGAGACGCTCGGCCGCATCCCGCTGGCGCACTTGACCGACAAATACCAGCAACGCGCGGCGGCGCTCGCCGACTACCTGCGCGACCCGGCCAAGCACTACCCGGCGACCCGCATGCCGAACTTCCGCCTGAACGATGAGGAGTCCGGACAGCTCGCGAACTACCTCCTGGCCAATGGCAGGATGATCAAGCGCCAGCCGCTGAAGGGCGACCCGACCCGCGGCGCCGCGCTGCTGGTCTCGGCCGGTTGCCTCAACTGCCACGCCGGCATGCCGCCGACCACGCAGCCGCCCCTCGCGAAGGTCCTGGCCGCCGGGCCGAAGGGCTGCCTCGCCCCCGACGCCGCCGGCCGCGCGGCGGCGCCTGACTTCGGCCTGAACCCGGCCCAACGCGAGTCGCTGCTGGCCTTCCTCGCCACCGACCTGGCCTCGCTCAAGCAGGACACCCCGGCGGAGTTCGCCGAACGCCAGGTGCGCAACCTGAACTGCGTCGCTTGCCACGCCCGCGACGGCCAGGGGAGCGCCTGGTCCAAGGTCGATGGCGAGTGCAAGAAACTCCGCGACGCCCTGCCGCCGAAGGAACATGTCGAAGGCGAGCCGGTGCCCGACGCGCCGATCCCCGCGATGACCTGGTTCGGCGAGAAGCTGCAGACGGCGTGGATGACGAAGTTCGTCTCCGGGCAGGTCGAGGCCAAGCCCCGTCCCTGGCTGATCGGCCGCATGCCCGGCTTCGCCCACGTGGCGGCCGGACTCTCGCTCGGCCTCGCGCACCAGCATGGCCTCCCCGCCGAGGAACCCAAGGAAGGCGCCCCGAAGGCTGAACTGACCGCTCTCGGCGAGAAGCTGATCGGCGTGGACGGCGGCTTCAACTGCATCACCTGCCACGCGGTGGGCGACACGCCGGCGACGGCGGTGTTCGAGGCGCCCGCCATCAATTTCAAGCAGACCGCCGAGCGCCTGCGTCGCGGCTACTTCCTGCGCTGGGCCTTGGCGCCCGTCCGCCTCGACCCCGAGACGAAGATGCCGAAGTACGCCGACGCCGAGGGCATGACGCAGCTGACCGACATCCTCGACGGCAAGGGCGCGGAGCAATTCGAGGCCGTCCGCCAATACCTGCGCACGCTCGAGGGCAAGTAGGCCGGCCGGACTAGGCGGAAAGCCCCTCGGGCCGGTCGAGCGCGGACGCGAATTGGGCCCGCTGCACCTGGCTCCAAGTGACGCCGTTCTGGTAGAACGCGGCGGCGTCGCGGAGCTCGGCGCAGGGCCGCGCCTCCGGCCGACCCGGACCAGAAAGCCGCTGCGGGTTGAGCACGCCCACCGGCAAGCCCGAGAACTGCCGGGCGAGCCGAATCGGCAAGGCCAGGTCAGGATTACCGGTGATGACGATCGCCGCGTCGAAACACCCCAGCATGAGATCGGACAGCAGATGCGCGGTGAGGTTGACGTCGCTGCCCCGTTCCTCGACCCGATATCCCGCCTCGGCCGGGACGACCCGCCGACGAAAACGACCCTCGACCAGGTAGAAGTTCGGGAGCGTTCGCAGCAACGCCCGGTACCGCCGCTGCGCTTCGACCTGCTCGGCGGGGAAATCGCCCGCGGGCAAGGATGTCGCGAAGAACTTCGCGCAGTGGATGGCGTTGCTGGGAAAAGCCTGCTCCACCAAGGCCACCGGGTTGAGCCGATCCAAGGGGGTGCCGCTGAAAGCCGCTTGGTGGAGGTGGTTGCCGTCGATGTAGAGCCAGGTGCGCATGTCGTAAAAATGCAGGGGCGACCCGTCGCCGGGCCGCCCCGCGTCCGATTGATCAAAGCAACCGGAGAGGTATGCAGAGGAATTTGGTCCGCAAATACCTGCCCTCAAACCTTTTGAGATGGGGTTAAAACCCTACTTGCCTCGCCCTGCGCCCACCTGACCCAGGCTAAAGTTGTTTGTATTAAAACGACAAATGCGATTCGCCTCCGCCGGGACCACCGCGCCGATCCCGTTGCAAAGAGCCTCGACTGTCCCCGCCCCTCCCTGCTTTGCTTCCGTCACCCCAAGTCACCACCATGTCCCAACTCAATCGTCGTAACTTCATCAAGACCTCGGCCATGGCCACCGCGGCCGCCGGGCTGAGCGCCCGCCTCTACGGCCAGGCCGCCGGCGCCAACGGCGACCTCCGCGTCGCCGTCGTCGGCTTCCGCAGCCGCGGCCAGGAGCACATCAAGGAGCTCAAGCGCATCAAGGGCGTCCGCATCGTCGCCCTCTGCGACGTGGACTCGCGCGTCGTCGCCAAGGGCGTGAAGGACAACCCGGGCGCCAAGGGCTACACCGACATCCGAAAGATGCTCGAGGACAAGGATATCGACGCCGTCTCGATCGCGTCCCCCAACCACCAGCACTCCATCCAGGGCATCTGGTCGCTGCAGGCCGGCAAGCACCTCTACGTCGAGAAGCCGCTCTCGCATAACATCTTCGAAGGCCAGCAGCTCGTCGCCGCCGCGCAGCACTTCTCCAAGCTGGTCGTCCAGGCCGGCACCCAGAGCCGCTCCGGCGCGGGCATCCGCTCCGCCATCAAGGCCGTCCACGGCGGCGAATACGGCAAGGTGAAGGTCGCCCGCGCGATCTGCTACAAGCGCCGCAAGTCCATCGGCCCGGCCAAGAAGAACGCCATCCCCTCCGAGATCGACTACGACCTCTGGCATGGTCCGGCCGACCTGCAGGAATCCATCCGCGGCAACGAGTCCGACAAGGTCCAGGAAGCCGCCAACAACGGCCCGGTGCACTATGATTGGCACTGGTTCTGGAACTACGGCGGCGGCGACCTCTGCAACCAGGCCATCCACGAGATCGACATCGCCCGCTGGTTCCTCGGCACCCATGAGGTGGCCCCGGAGGTCGTGTCCGTCGGCGGCCGCTTCGGCTACGTCGACTGCGCCGAGACCCCGAACACCTTCATCTCGATCCACAACTACGCGGCGGCGCCCCTCGTCACCGAGGTGTACGGCCTGACCGCCGACGGCAAGATCGACGGCCCGATGAACAAGTTCGGCAAGTTCTCCGAGAACAACAAGGACCAGAAGTCCGCCAAGTCCCCCGACATCGGCATCATCGTCGAGTGCGAGAACGCCACCATCGTCGTCCCCGACTACAACTCCGCCCAGGTCTACGACAAGGACGGCAAGTTCGTGAAGTCCTTCGGCAAGACCGTCGACCAGGTGGACCTCACCGGCGGCGCCTCCGGCCACCACGCCAACTGGGTCGAAGGCATCCGCAAGGGCACCGGCGCGAACCTCCACGCCCCGGTCCGCGAGTGCCACCTGTCCACCTCCCTGGTCCACTCCGCCAACATCTCCTTCCGCCTCGGCGCGAAGAAGAACGCCGGCGAGATCAAGGAAGCCATCAAGGCCAGCAGCGGCCTGGCCGAGGCCTTCGGGCGCATGGCCGAGCACCTCGGCCGCAACGGCGTGAACCTCGACGAGAACAAGGCCGTCCTGGGCCTCCCGCTCACCCTCGACACCAAGTCGGAGCTCTTCACCGGCGCCAACGCCGAGGCCGCCAACCGCGACCTCGTGGCCAAGCGCGCCGGCCGCAAGGGCTTCGAGATCCCGACGACCTTCTGAAGCGTCGTCCCCAGGGGCGGGGCGGCCGCGCGGCCGCCCCGCCCCGCTCTTTTACCAAACCCGCACACCCATGAAGAAGACCCTGCTCACCCTCGCCCTGCTGCCCCTCGCCTCCTTCGGCGCGGAGATCTTCAACGGCAAGGACCTCACCGGATTCGCCAAGAAAGGCGGCGAAGCCACCTACGCCGTCAAGGACGGCGTCCTCGTCGGCACCTCGACGCTGAACACGCCCAACACCTTCCTCGCCACCGAGAAGGACTACGCGAACTTCGTGCTCGAGTACGATTTCCTGAACGACCCGCGCCTCAACTCCGGCGTGCAGTTCCGCTCCCACGCCTATGACAAGGCCACCGAGCTCGTCGACGCCGCGGGCAAGACCTTCAAGGTCCCGGCCGGCCGCGTCCACGGCTACCAGGCCGAGATCGACACCGACCCGAAGAACGTGAAGAAGCCCGACACCCAGGCCCGCATGTGGTCCGCCGGCCTCTACGAGGAAGGCCGCCGCGGCTGGATCGTCCCGGGCTTCGGCGGCGGCGACGCCCTCGCCTTCTCGAAGCAGGGTCGCGAGATCAGCAAGGTCGGCGAATGGAACCACGTGAAGGTCGAAGCCAACGGCAACCGCATCCGCACCTGGCTCAACGGCGTGCCGCGCGTCGACGTCCGCGACGACGGCGACCTGACCGGCTTCATCGCCTTCCAGGTCCACGGCATCGGCAACGCCAAGGACCGCGCCGGCACCACCGTGCAGTGGAAGAACATCACCCTGACCGAGATCGCCGACAACACCCTGACCGAGTCCGAGAAGGCCGACGGCTGGGTGCTCCTGTTCGACGGCGCCACGACCAAGGGCTGGCGCTCCGCCAAGGGCCCGAACTTCCCGGAATCCGGCTGGTCCGTCAAGGACGGCACGCTCCGCACCGCCGCCTCGGGCGGCAAGGAATCCGCCGCCGCCGGCGACATCGTCACCCTCGGCGCCTACAAGCAGTTCGAGGTCTCCGTCGACTTCAAGCTGACCACCGGCGCCAACAGCGGCCTCAAGTACTACGCCCAGCCCTCCCTCAACCAGGGCGCGGGCTCGGCCTTCGGCCTCGAGTTCCAGATGCTGGATGACGACGTGCACGCCGACGCCAAGCTGGGTCGCGACGGCAACCGCACGGTCTCGTCGCTCTACGACCTGATCACCGCCAAGAACAAGCGCCCCAACCCGATCGGCCAGTGGAACAACGCCTACGTCGTCACCAAGGGCACCAAGGTCGAGCACTGGCTCAACGGCCGCCTGGTCGTGGCCTATGACCGCGCCTCGCAGGAGTTCCGCGACCTCCGCGCCAAGTCCAAGTACGCCGACCCCAAGTACGGCGCGAACTTCGGCGAATGGGAATCCGGCCACATCCTGCTCCAGGAACACGGCGACGAGGTCTGGTTCAAGAACGTCAAGATTCGCGACCTCAGCAAGTAAGGCCGGCGCCAGCCGACCGCGAAGGCGGGCCTCCGGGCCCGCCTTTTTTGTGCCAACGGCAAGGCGTTGGGGAGTAGGGATTGGGGATTAGGTCTGCCCCTGCCCCTGGCCCTGTCCCCGCCCCTGGCCCTTGCCTTTCCCACCCCTACTCCCCATTCCCTACTCCCCCTCCCATGCGCTTCCTCGCCCTGCTTCTCGCCCCTTTGGCGGTCCTCGCCGCCGAGACCACACCCGCGAGCGAGCTGCGCGTGATGACGTTCAACCTCCGCTACGCGAGCAACCGTCCGCCGAACGATTGGCCGACGCGCCGGCCGGTGATGAAGGCGTGCCTCGATGAGACGAAACCCGACCTGATCGGGACGCAGGAAGGACTGGTGGCGCAATTGGCCGACCTTCGCGCCGACCTCCCGGACTACGCGATGCTGGGCCAGGGTCGCGAGGGCGGGGAGAAAGGCGAGTTCATGGCGATCTTCTACCGGCGGGCGCGCTTCGAGCTGCTGGAGACGAAGGATTACTGGCTCTCGGAGACACCCGAGGTCGTGGGCTCGAAATCCTGGGGTTCATCCTTGCCGCGCATGGTCACCTGGGCCCGCTTCCGGGATAAGACGACCCAGCGGACGTTCCTCTTCGTGAACACGCACTTCGACCATGTGTCCGAGGAGGCCCGCGTCGAATCGGCCAAGCTCGTGCGGCGGCGGCTCGAAGCGAACCCGGCCGACCTACCGGTGCTGCTGGTCGGCGACTTCAACGCGGCGGCGAAGGAGAGTCCCGCGTACGCGACCCTCACGACCGGCGGCTTCCTGACCGACCTCTTCCGCGCCGCGCCGCAGCGGTCCGGCGAGTCGTCGAACACCTTCCACGGCTATCGGAAGCCCCGCGAGGAAGGCGTGCACATCGACTGGGTGCTGGGGCGCGGCGGCTGGAAGCCCCGGACCGCCGCGGTGATCAAGTTCGCCCAAGGCGGCGAACACCCCAGCGACCACTTCCCGGTGATGGTGACGTTGGAGTGACCGCCCGGGCCTCGGCTACGGCTTCAACGGGCAACCCGAGGTGAGCTTTTCCGGCGCGCCCACGAAGGTCAGCTTCGGCGCGAGGGTGCGCGTCTGGCGGGCGAGGAGCGTCGCCAGTTCCTGGAACGTGCCGGCGCTGTAGCCCGGGTTCGCCTTCGCGATCACGCCCCCGGGGGCGACCAGCACGGTCGTCGCGCTCCGCTCCGCCTGGAACGCCCCCGCGATGGCCAGATCGGCGTCCGCCAGCACCGGGAACCGGGCCTGCGTCGCGGCCTGCCAGGCCGCCGCCGTCTCGCCGTCCGCGTTGATCAAGCCCACCACCCGGACGGCGGACCCGAACGCCGCCTGCAACTGGTCGACGTGGACCGCCGCGTCCCGGGAGCAGGGGCACTCCTTCTCGATGAAATACAAGAGCACCGGCCGGGCGGCGGCCTGCTTCGCCAAGGTCGTCGGCTGCCCATCGACGTCCCGCCACTCGAAATCCGGGGCCTTCGTGTTCGCCTGCCCGGCCGCCTTGGCCAGCAGCTTCGCCGTCAGCGGATGGTCCATCTTCGCGCGGAAGCGGATCGCGCCGGACGCGTCGCGCTTGAGCGTCGCGGGATCCTTCACCACCAGGAACTGCCCCATCATCCCGCCATCCTCGTGGTTACCCATGTGGCAATGGTACATGAACGGGTCGGTGTCGCTGGCGAAGTCCGCGAACTTCGCGACGAACGTCACCGAGGCGCCCTTCGGCAGGTAGGCCGTGTCCTTCCAGCCCTGTTCCCACTCGGCGACCGCCCGGTCGCTGCGGGCCAGGATCTTGAACTGCACGTCGTGGATGTGGAAGGCGTGGCCGAAGATGTTGTTGTTGGTCACCGTCCAGGCCTCGGTCGCGCCCAGCTTCACCACCTGGTCGTTGCGCGTCATGTCGAACGGCTTACCGTCGAAATTGAAGAACGGGCGCCCGTCGGCCACCTGGATCGTGCGGCGGTGGGTCACCTCCGCCTCGGTCGGGTAGCGGTTCTTCACCAACGTCGCGGGGATGGCCTTCACCGGATGGGCGGTCGGTGCGCCGACATTGACGCGCAGCACCCGGAAGTCCCCGTTGTTGAGCAGGCTGCCGTTGGCGCCGCCGCTGTCCGGCTCGCCGCCGGGGAAGCCGAACGGCTGGTTGGAGTTGTAGGCCATCAGGTCGAGCGTCGCGCCCGGCTTGTCGGCGGAAAGGTCGACCAGGATCTCGGCCCGCTCGCCCACCATCAGGGTGATCCGCTTCAACGCCACCGGCTTCTCGAGCAGGCCGCCGTCGGTCGCGATGAGGTGGAACGGCCGCCCATCGGACAGCCCCAAGATGTAACCCCGCTCGTTCTCGGCGTTCAGGATCCGGAGCCGCACGACCTGCGCGGGCAGCTTCACCTTGGCGTCCAAGGTGCCGTTGGTCAGCGGGTAGTCGCCGTATTTGTCGTTATCGCCGTCATAGCTGAACCGCTGGTCCGACTTGAACCGGCGGCTCGCCAGCACCAGCGGGAGGTCGTCGACCCCGTAAGCGCGCGGCAACGCGAGCTTCGCCTCGACCGGGTCGCGGATGATGATCAGGCCGCCCGCGCCCAGCGTCAGCTGCTTCTGCGTCAGCTCGTGCGGGTGGGGATGGTACCAATAGGTCGCAGCCTGGTTGTCCACCTTCCAGGTCGGCGACCAGGTCGCGCCCGGCGCGATCGTCTGATGCGGCCCCCCGTCGGTCGCGGCCGGCAGGTGCAGGCCATGCCAATGCACCGTCGTGACCTCCTTCAGGTTGTTCTTGAAATGGACCTGCACCTGGTCGCCCTGGTTGAACACCAAGGTCGGCCCCCAGAAGTCGGCGCCATTGAAACCGATCGTCGGGGTCTTGCCGGTCAGGAACTGCTTGCTGCTCTCCGCCAAGGTCAGCTCGAACGTCTTGCCCTCGACCAAGGGCGGAATCCAGAGGTCCTGCAAAGGACGGTTGCTGACCACCACCCCGCCGGTCTTGCCGCGGCCACCCCCGCCGGGTCCGCCCGGGCCGCCCGGCCGACGCTGGCCGCCGCCCGGAGGCCCGCCCGGAGGGCCATCGGGACGGCCTGGGCGGCCACCAGGGCCTTCCGGACGGGGCGGACGGTCCTCGCCCTCGGGAGGGCGTCCTTCGGCCTGGGCGGGCAAGGAGACCGGCGCGAGCGCCAGCCAAACGCACAGGGTGGCGGCGAGCCAGCTCAGGGGACGGGAAAGACGGAGCATGGGGGAGAGTCTAGCATGGGCCGGGTTAAAGGAAGATTAAGGTTTCCCCGCTTGAACTATTTGCCACGGGCCGGCCTGGCCCTAGGAGTCGAGGCACCCCCGATGTCGCGCCGACTGCTGCTCTCCTGCCTCATGATGGCGACCGCCTGGCTCGCGGCCGCGGAGCCCACGGCCAAGCGTCCGAATATCCTGTTCTTCATCATGGACGACTGGGGCATGGGACACGCGGGCGCCTACGGTTGCCGCTGGGTCAAGACGCCGAACTTCGACCGGGTCGCCCGCGAAGGCCTGCTGTTCATGAACGCCTACACGCCGACGGCCAAGTGCGCGCCGTCCCGCTCGACGATCATGACCGGGCGCTACCCTTGGCAACTCGGGGCCGCCGCGAACCACCAGTGCATCTTTCCGCCGGAGTACGGCATCTTCCCGGAGGCGCTGACGGCCGGAGGCTACTTCTACGCGACCACCGGCAAGACCTGGGGGCCCGGCAGCATGCTCGACGCCCAAGGCAAGCCCCGCGCCTACGCGGGCAAGGCCTACAACCAGGCGAAGGCGACCCCGCCGACGACCGGCATCACCAACAACGATTACGCCGCCAATTTCGCGCGTTTCCTGCAGGACACCCACCCGGACCGACCATGGTTCTTCTGGGCGGGCCCCATCGAGCCCCACCGCGAGTATGAGGCCGGGACCGGCGCGCGCCTGGGCGGCAAGCGGATCGCCGATATCGACCGCGTGCCCGGCTACTGGCCCGACAACGAGGTCGTGCGCAACGACCTGCTCGACTACGCCTTCGAGGTCGAACACGCCGACCGGCACCTCGGCCGGATGCTGGCCGAACTGGAGCGGCGGGGAGAGCTCGACGACACGCTGGTGATCGTGACGAGCGACAACGGCATGCCCTTCCCACGGGTCAAGGGGCATATGTACGAGAACGCGAATCACCCGCCGCTGGCGATCCGCTGGCCGCGCGGCATCCGTGCGCCGGGCCGCCGGGTGGAGGCCTACGTGAGCTTCATCGACCTCGCCCCGACCTTCCTCGAGGCGGCCCGGATGGCCTGGAAAGACAGCGGCCTGGCCCCGACGCCCGGGCGCAGCCTCTTCGACGCCTTCGCGGATGCGCCGGACCTGGCGAAGACCCGCGACCACGTGCTGGTCGGCCGCGAGCGCAACGACTTCGGCCGGCCCAACGACGCCGGCTACCCGGTGCGCGGCATCGTCAAGGACGGCCACCTCTACCTGGAGAACGCCGAGCCGACGCGCTGGCCGTGCGCCAACCCCGAAACGGGTTACCTCGATACCGACGCGAGCCCGACGAAGACCTTCATCCTGCAGGCCCGCCGGGATAAAGGGACGGATCCGCATTGGGACCTCTGCTTCGGGTTGCGACCGGCGCGCGAGCTCTACGACCTCCGGACGGATCCGGACTGCGTGCGCAACCTGCTTGCGGCGCCCAGCGTCGAGGTGGCCTTCGAGGGATTACGCGCCCAGATGTGGGCCGAGCTGAAGGCGTCCGGCGACCTGCGCGCCCTCGGCCGCGGCGCGGAGTACGAGGCCTTCCCTTCCGCCGACGTCCGGCGGCGCGGTTTCTACGAGAAATACCTGCGCGGCGAGAAACTCGACGCCAACTGGGTCATCCCCTCCGACTGGGAGCCCGCCCCTTTGAAATGAACGCCCTCCGCCTCGCCCTGCTGGCCCTCGCGGCCCCGCTCCTCCCCGCCGAGGAGGTGAAACGTCCCAACATCGTCTTCTGCTTCGCCGACGACTGGGGGCGCTACGCCTCGTGCTACGCGAAGCTCGATGGCCGTCCGGGCCTCAATCAGGTGGTCCGGACGCCGAACATCGACCGCATCGCGGGCGAGGGCGCGATCTTCCGCAACGCCTTCGTCACCGCGCCCAGCTGCACGCCCTGCCGCAGCTCGCTGCTCTCAGGCCAGTATTTCTTCCGCACCCATCTCGGGGCCATCCTCAACGGGGCGAAGTGGGACCCCGCCATCCCGACCTACCCGCTCCTGCTGCGGGACGCGGGCTACCACATCGGCAAGAGCTTCAAGGTCTGGAGCCCCGGCACCCCGGCGGACGCCCCATACGGCGGGCAGAAATACGCGTACCAGAAATCCGGCGGGCGCTTCAACAACTTCTCGGAGAACGCCACGGCGATGGTCAAGGCGGGCGCCACCTTCGAGGCGGCGAAGGCCGAGCTGCTCGGCGAGGTCCGCGGCAACTTCCAGGCCTTCCTCGACGACCGCAAGGGGACCCAACCTTTCTGCTACTGGTTCGGCCCGACGCTCACCCACCGCGCCTACGAGAAGCACAGCGGCGCGGCCCTCTGGAAGATCGACCCCGAGGCGCTCAAGGGGAAGCTGCCGTCCTTCCTGCCCGACGTGCCCGAGGTCCGCGACGACATCGCCGACTACCTGGGCGAGTGCCAGGCGTGGGACGCCGGGGTCGGCGTGCTCATCGCGGAGCTCGAGCGCCGTGGCGAGCTCGACAACACGCTCTTCGTCATCAGCGGCGACCACGGCATGCCCGGCGTCCCGATGGGCAAGTGCAACCTCGTCGACCACGGCACGAACGTCGCCTTGATCGTGCGGGGGCCCACCATCCCGGGTGGCCGGGTCATCGACGATTTCGTCAACCTCATGGACCTGGCGCCGACGTTCCTCGCGTTCGGACGGGTCGCGCCCCCGGCGGTCATGACGGGCAAGAGCCTGCTGCCGGTGCTGCGGGCGGAAGCCTCCGGCCAGATCGACCCGACGCGCACCTGGGTCGTGACCGGACGCGAACGCCATGTCGCCGGGGCGCGCGAAGGCAACCTGCCCTACCCGCACCGGGCGCTCCGGACCAAGGACTTCCTCTACATCCGCAACTTCGCGCCGGACCGCTGGCCGCTGGGGAGCCCGCATTTCACCGGCCGGAGCGACCTGCCGTCCTTCGAGAAGATCGAGCAATCGACCTACGCCGTGTTCGCCGACATGGACGCGAGCCCGACCAAGGCCTGGGTGGTGCATCACTTCGACGACCCGCGATACAAGTGGATCTACGACCTGGCCTTCGGGCAAAGACCGGCGGAGGAGCTCTACGACCTGACCAAGGACCCCGAGCAGGTGAAGAACGTGGCGGCCGACCCCGCCTATGCCGAAGCCCGCAGCCGGCTTTCGGCCCAGCTGCTCGCCACGCTCAAGGAAGTCGGCGACCCGCGCGTCGGCCCGGAGCCCGTGAAATTCGAGCTGCCGCCGTTCACCCAGGGCGGCAAGTGACCGGCCAGCAGGTGTATTGAGCGAAAAAGGCCACGACGTCCGCTTGTCTTCCGGGGCGGCCGGGGTTTACCTGCGGCATGTCCAAGAAATCCTCCGCGATCACCGACTACCCCGACTTCCTCAAGGACCTCCTGACCGCGAAGTCCCCGACGGGCCACGAGTTCGCCGCCCAGGCGGTGGTGGACCGCTACGTCGAGAAGTCGGCCGACACCTACGCGAAGGACTCCATCGGCAACCGCATCGCGACCCTCAAGGGCAACGGCGGACCGACCCTGATGTTCGCCGGGCACATCGACGAGATCGGCCTCATCATCTCGCACGTCGACGAGAAGGGCTACCTCTACTTCGAGTTCCTCGGCGGGCATGACCAGATCATCCCCTCCGGCCGCCGCCTGCACATCCTGACCCGCCAGGGCCCCGTCCTCGGCATCACCGGCAAGCGCGCCGTCCACCTGCTCTCGCCCGAGGACCGCAAGCGCGTGCCGGAACGCCACGACATGTGGATCGACATCGGCGTGAACAACCGCTCCGACGCCCTCTCCATCGTGCGCATCGGCGACCCCGCCGTCTACGCCGACGGCCCCGAGATGCTGCGCGGCAGCATCGGCGTCGCCCGCGCCTTCGATGACAAGGCCGGCGCCTACGTTTGCATGGAGGCCTTCCGCCGCCTCGCGAAGGAGAAGTCCCTCGCCGCCACCGTCGCTTCCGTCGCCACCACCCAGGAGGAGATCGGCGTGCGCGGCGCGCAGGTCGCCGCCCAATCCGTCAACCCCGACGTCGGCATCGCCGTCGACGTGGGCCATGCGACCGACCACCCCGATGCGGACAACCGCAAGTTCGGGCGTTTCACGTTGTCCGGCGGCCCGATTATCGGCCGCGGCCCCAACATCAACCCGATCGTCTTCGACCACATGGTCGAGGCCGCCGAGGAAGCGGGCATCCCCTACCAGATCCAGGCCGAACCCCGCCCGACCGGCACCGACGCCCGCGCCATGCAGATGGCCAACGCCGGCGTGGCCTGCGGCCTGCTCTCGATCCCCCTGCGCTACATGCACACCCCCGGCGAAGTCGTCGACCTCGCCGTGGTGGAACAGTCCGTCCAGCTCCTCGTCACCTTCGCCCGTCGGATCAAGAAGGGGCAGAAGTATAGTTGGTGATGGGGGTTGGGGGTTGGGGGTTGGGGGTTGGGGCCCTTTGTTATCAGGCCGCCAATCCATGAGGTCACCTTGCGCCTCGGGCGTTTTCCCCATCCCTAGCCCTAGCCCCGTCCCTAGCCCCATCAAAGCCATGCCCTCTCCTTCCCTCGTCTGGTTTCGTTTGGATCTGCGGTTGGCGGATAACCCGGCGTTGCAGGCGGCGATCGCGGCGGGCGGCCCGGTCATCCCGGTCTACATCCACGATCCCGCGGCCGAAGGAGCCTGGCAGCCCGGTGGCGCGTCGAACTGGTGGCTGCACCACGCCTTGACCGACCTGGCGGAACAGCTGGCCAAGGCCGGCTCCCCGTTGGTCATCCGGAGCGGCGACTCGCTCGCCGAGCTCAAACGACTCGTCCAGGAGACGGGTGCGGGACTGGTGACCTGGAATCGCCGGCATGAGCCGCTGATCGTCGCCCGCGACACCGCGGTGAAGACCTCGCTGCGCAACGCCGGCCGGCAAGCCGAGTCCTTCAACGGCAACCTGCTCCATGAACCGCACCTCGTGAAGACCTTGGCGGGCAACCCGTTCCAGGTCTTCACGCCGTTCTGGAAGAACTGCCTCGCGAACCTGAAGTTCGGCACGCCGCTCAAGGCCCCCAAGAAACTGACGCCCTTCGAGAAGCCGCTCAAGTCGGCCGAGGTCACCAAGCTCGGCCTGCTCCCGCAGATCCCCTGGGACACCGAATTCCCGACGCACTGGGACCCGACCCGTCAAGGCGCCGAGCAGCGCCTCCGCGATTTCGTGGCCGCCCCGGTCAAGAACTACCCGACCCACCGCGACATCCCCGAACTCGACGGTACCTCGCGCCTGTCGCCTTACCTGCACTTCGGCCAGATCTCCCCGCTGGAGATCGTCGATGCCGTGCGCTCCGCGGGGAAACTCGGCACGAACGGCGGCGACAAGTACGTGGCCGAGGTCGGCTGGCGGGAGTTCGCCCACCACCTGATCCACCATTTCCCCGAGACACCCGACCGCCCGCTGCGCAAGGAGTTCGAGAAGTTCCCGTGGCAACCGGACAAGAAGCTCCTGCGCGCCTGGCAGGTCGGTCGCACGGGCTACCCGATCGTCGACGCGGGCATGCGCCAGCTCTGGCGGACCGGCTGGCAGCACAACCGCGTGCGCATGATCGCCGCCTCCGTGCTCGTGAAGCACCTGCTCCAGCCTTGGAACGAGGGCGCGAAGTGGTACTGGGACACGCTCGTCGACGCCGACCTCGGCGCGAACACCATGGGTTGGCAGTGGGCCGGGGGGTGCGGCGCCGACGCCGCCCCTTACTTCCGCGTGTTCAATCCCGTGCTGCAGGGCGAGAAGTTCGACCCCGAGGGCGCCTATGTCCGCCGTTGGGTGCCCGAGCTCGCCAAACTGCCCGCCGAGTGGATCCACCAGCCTTGGGAAGCGCCGATGCACGTGCTGGCCGAGGCCGGCGTCACGCTGGGCAAGACCTACCCCGCCCCGCTGGTCGGCCTCACCGCCGGGCGCGATCGCGCCCTGGCGGCACTCAAGGCCATGCGGCCTTGAGGGGGACACCCTGAACAAGGGGGCAAGTTGGCAAGCGGGCACGCTGGCAAGGGCGTACCTGTGGCCGCATCAAACGAAAGACCCTGACCCTAGCCCTGGCCCTAGCCCTGTCCCTATCCATAACTCCCCGACTACTTCCCCGCCGGCGCCGCGTTGGCCTTGCGGTCGCGTTCCTCGGCCTTGCGACGGATCTCCGCCTTCGCCGCGGTCAACCGTTCGGGCCAGGTGAACCTCGGGGCCTGCGCCGGATCGTAGCCGGCCATGTGCCCCGTCAGGCGGGTCGTCGGCTTGGTGTACTTCAGCTCGGTGTCGCCGAAGACCTCCCGG
>Ga0222712_10001310_pt1 | contig 31063 bp, 31 predicted proteins | sample C33_657DmetaG_FD_165043 | JGI IMG/M metagenome (GOLD analysis project Ga0222712, IMG submission 165043) | Estuarine water microbial communities from San Francisco Bay, California, United States - C33_657D | ecosystem: Environmental > Aquatic > Marine > Unclassified | place: USA: California...
CAGTGACCCACTGGCTGAATTTCTTGGATTGGCAAATGGAGCTTTACCAGCAGCCACCAACCCAGCATTCAATGCGTTAAAGTCAGCTACCGCAAAGAAAATCTCGCCCCTAATTTCAACCGAGTCAGGAATGTTATTACCTTTTAGGGTCTGTGGGATCTGTTTGATTGTTCTAACGTTATTGGTGACATCCTCACCAACGACTCCATCGCCTCTGGTTGCAGCGGAAACCAACTTACCTTTTTCATACCTTAGGTTGATTGCCAATCCATCAATCTTCAGCTCACACAAAAACCGTTTGGCGCCAACACGATTAGCCCAGGCAGTTAGCTCCTCTTCACCGAAAGCATTATCCAGTGACCACATTCGCTCAAGGTGTTCCACCGGTGCGAAAGCTTCATTAACATTTCCACCTACGCTCTGAGTTGGTGAATCACCGGTAATTAGCTCAGGATGCTTGGATTCAAGTAATTCCAACTCTTTCATCAGAGAGTCATAATCAGCGTCACTGATCAGGACTGTGTTCTCCTGATAGTAGGAGCGGCGATGACGGTTGATCTCATCAACTAAGAATGTGTAGCGTTCGGCAGGAGTTGGCACGTTACTAGCCTAAATTGCGCTTTTAGGCTTTAGCTGATGCTCGCCGAAGCTGTTGAAAAAACCCCGTCAGCTGACACGGTTGCATCGATAGTGGTCTGGGCTAGCACTCTGGTGCCTAGGTATATGACAGCGGTTTGACCTGGTGCCACACCCAGGATCGGCTCTTCGAGCTTGATGACCATTTTGTCGGTTACAGAAACCTGACATGGCACCTGCTCCCCGTGAGCTCTGACTTGGACGTGGGCTGAAAAGAACTCAGATGCGTTGTCCTTAGGCTTACCGCACCACGAGAACTTGCTTCCAGAAACCTCTTTAACCGCCAGAGCGGATTGGGGGCCGACGACTACTCGATTAGTGGAAACATCAACATTCAAAACGTATCTGGGGCGACCGTCTTGAGCAGGTTTACCCAACTGCAGTCCCTTGCGCTGTCCTACCGTGAATCCGTGAGCTCCTTGGTGTTTACCCAAAACATTACCCTCGGTATCGACAATTTCTCCAGCAGTGCTTCCTAGTCTTTCGGCCAACCAGTCTTGGGTGTCACCTTCAGGAATAAAGCAGATGTCATAAGAATCCGGTTTGGCAGCAACTGATAAGCCTCGGCTGGCGGCTTCTGCTCTAACCAAATCCTTACTTGCGGTGTGTCCCAGGGGAAACATTGAGTGCTTTAGCTGCTCTTCGGTTAGCACTCCGAGCACGTAACTCTGATCCTTAGCCAGCGCCTCGGATCGATGCAGTTCCAGGTTGCCTTCGGCATCAGGAATAATGCTGGCATAGTGCCCAGTGCAAACAGCATCAAAACCGAGAGCTAATCCTTTTTCTAAAAGGGCAGCGAACTTAATTCTTTCATTACAACGCATGCACGGATTTGGGGTTCTACCTGATTGATATTCGCTGATGAAATCATCAACGACATCAAGCTTGAATCTCTCACTGAAGTCCCAGACATAGAAAGGTATCCCAATTAGGTTGGCAGCACGCTGGGCATCCATACTGTCCTCAATGGTGCAGCAACCTCTGGAACCTGTTCGCAGTGTGCCAGGCATGCGTGAAAGAGCAAGATGGACCCCGACTACCTCGTGACCAGCTTCGACAGCGCGAGCTGCAGCAACAGCGCTGTCAACGCCACCACTCATGGCTGCTAGAACTTTCACTTCGGCTCCTTAGATGGTAATCCCGCTTTGAGTGCTGCCACCAAAGCACTTGGTAGGGCTGCCAGCAGCGCATCAACATCTTCTTTAGTGCTGTTGTTTCCCAGAGTCATGCGCAGACAACCATTAGCATCAGCTTCTGAACTACCCATAGCAATTAGAACATGCGAGGGGCCATTTACTCCAGCCTGACAGGCTGAACCGGTAGAAACCGAGATGCCCTGCTGATCAAGTAGGAAGAGTAGTGAATCTCCCGAGCAGCCACGGAAAATAAAGTGAGCGTTGTTAGGCAATCGCTGGGAATTGCTCGCGGTGTGCTGAGCGACATCGGTGAGAAGCAGAACCTGCTCAACAAGGTAGTTTCTCAGCTCTTCAACTCTTTGCATTTCACGATTGAGTTCACTGACGGCAATTTCTGCTGCAAGAGCAAAAGCTTTAGCCGCCGGGGCGTTCATAGTCCCAGAGCGAAGCCCCCTCTCCTGACCACCACCGTGAATCAAGGAGACCATTTTTGTAGCTCTGGCAACTACCAGGGCTCCCACTCCTACCGGTCCACCAACTTTGTGGGCAGAGATGCTAAGCGAAGCTAAGCCTGAATCTTTGAAAGAAATTGGTAGATGACCAAAAGTTGCGACCGCATCAGAGTGAACCGGAATGGAGTATCTAGAAGCCAATTCTGTTACTCGCTTAATATCGGTAATTACACCGGTTTCATTGTTCGCCCACATCAAACTAATTAGAGCCACTTCAGCGTGCCGATTGTGCAGGAAGTTCTCTAGCTGATCAAGATCGACTACCCCATCGCTATCTACCTTTAGCCAAAGAACCTCTGCCCCATCATGCTTTTCCAGCCATTCGATTGGGTCGATAACTGCGTGGTGTTCTGTCCCGGCTGAGATGATAACTTTTCGTGCAGAGTCTTCTTGATTGCGCTGCCAGTAGAGGCCCTTAACCGCCATGTTGTTGCTTTCGGTTCCACCGGCGGTGAAGATAATTTCGTTGCGGTTGCAATCAATACTTTTAGCTAAGGACTCTCTAGCTTCCTCAAGGGCCTGTCGAACAGCCTGACCAGAACTGTGGACACTGCTAGGGTTACCTAATTCACGCATGTAGTGGACGTAGCAATCGAGCACCTCGTCACGTATCGGTGTGGTGGCAGCGTAGTCCAGATAAACAACCATCTTTAGAACATCTTTACAGCTAGTAGCTTTCGAGCTGCGATTACAGCTGGGTGAGACTTGCCGGCAACTTTAAAAAGTTCCAGCAGATGATCCACCAACGGCTTTGTTTCGGTGGTCTTATCAAAAAAGTTAAGGAGAGTTCCGAAAGCCGATTCACTATCACCGATAGCGAGGTAAGCGTCAGCCTTGCGAATAGCCTGATCAGTATTGGTCGGTTCTACTGCTAGCTCCGCTTCAATGTCCATTTTGATGGTTCTGGCAACTAATTTAATTTGGGCTAAACGTTCAATCAAGACTTCGTTGTTAGGGTTGTTGACCAGTTCTCTTTCATAAATGGATACAGCTTGGTCGTATTCGCCGCGGTCCATGGCATCGAGCGCCTCCTGCTCAGCAGGACTCAATTGAATCTGCGGCTCGGTCACTTCACCTTTTACGACTAGCTTCCCGTTGATGCCCTGCTCTGCGGCTAACTGAATCAAACGATCCAGGAACGTCTTTAGATCGGCTTCACTCTGATCGCCTTGGAATAGCGGTTGTGGTTGCCCGGAAAGAATCATGGCAACTGTTCCGGCTAATTCAACTCCGAAGGCGGTAGCTAATTTAGGTTGTGCTACCAGGTCAACCTTGGCAAGGAACCAACTGCCGTTTGCTTCGAGCACCAGCTTTTCTAGTTTGCTAGTTAAATTCAGGCTGGTCTGGTTGCTGTTGTCGTAGAAGCATAGAATCACAGGAACAGTTGCCGAAATCTGAACTACCGAGCGGACCATTGCTTCGTCTAGGTCAATTACTAGAGCTGGTACTTGCAAACCTTGGCTGGCAGCTGGGTCAAGTTTTTCTTTCATCACCTTGTTGGCTAGGCCAGACAGGTCAGCTGCTCCCCTGAAGGATGAACTCATGTCGCTCAATTGAGTGCCTTCACACTAAGAATGCCCTGGGAGGCACCGACCAAGCGAATCTTCTCGTTAGAGCCAGCAACTGGAACATAGAAGAGCATCAGGTTTTCATAAACAATATTTAGTCCGGTTGATGAGCCAGGCGCACCAAGCAAAATCTTGTGGTCGGTTTGGGTTACTGAAACGGCGGAACCGCGCACCAGCGGCTTAATTACTGAGGTATCGTTCATGGCCAAAGCCACCAGTCCACCACCGTCCACGGTTGACATGCCGATGATGTTCGGATTACCAAGGGTATGTACGAACTTGATTGCCACTTTAACCTTCTTGAGGTCTTCCTTCTGTTGTGTTTGGTATTCCGAAACCGCAGCGTAGAACTTATCTGAACTCAGATCAAAGTCATTTGCGTATTTACCTTCAACACCATTGTTCAAAGTATTTCCATATTTGAACGGGATGCTAGTTAGTTTGGTGCTCAAATAGGCGTTGTCGGCAGCTATCGGAATTGAACCTACCTCTTGCGCGGCCACCTTGGGGAAGTTAGCAGTTGGCAGCAGATCAATTAGGTACCAGAGTCGGTAGTTCTCTCTTGGGCTTTCCTGCTGCAACACAAGCATCTGTGGGGCACGAGTGGTGGAATCTGATTTGGTAACCACCATGAGAGTTCTAGGCTGCCAGCCAAGACTCTCATCCGGCAGACTCATTGGCAAGGCAACTGTTATTGGGTTGGCAACAATATCCGGCAGCTTAGGAATCTTCTTACTCTTTACCTGCAGCAGATATTGAACTTTCCTGGTTTCAAGAGCAGGGCCAGCAACCCGGGTGATCAAAAGCGATTCGTTACGATTACTGTCGGCCTGCTTAACTGTTGCGGAGACTTCACGAACAACTCTCTGAAGTTGAGCGTCGGTGAGAACTACATTTACCTTTTCATAGGCAGTCTGAGCTTGCTCATCAGCAGTGCTTGGGCTGGTGCAACCAGTTAGCAAAGTCCAGGTAAGGAGCGAGGCCGGCGCTAAAGCCATATTTCTTCGCAGGCTTCTCCTGCCACGCACCGGAACGTCCGGGCGAATGCGCTTACGGTACTTAGGTCCCTTAGGAGCTTTCGGTATGCGCCGTTTAGGTCCGCGGAGTTTTCTGACATGGCGGAAGGCCAGGTAGTTGACAATCAGAGCGACCAGCAAAAGCCCTAAACCACCAAAGATTAGGATGAATGGCCAGTTGATGATGTTAGCCACCTGCCACTTGAGAGTGATATCCCCAGGTGCATGAGCTAAACCGTCACTGGCAAGTAACACAGCGGTGTCATCAAACATGTTCACCTGAGTCAGAAGGGAATTTTTGACCTTGATGGCTGTTCGCCACATGTCGCTGCCCTCTGGGTTAGCGTTATCGCCGCCAGCAGTGATCTGGGTGATGTCCGGTTCTTTAGTACTCGGGTTTAGATTCAGCCTGACAAAGTTGGACGTTCCGATCCAGTCTTGGATGTCACGATCCCTGGCATCGGCATAGAAGATCTGTTTGGTGCCTTCAGCCTGGACCGAAATCTCACCCTGGTAGGTCTTCAGGGTTTCGTGCGGAATGACCACGTATGAGTAAGGTGAATCAACCTTGAAGCTGACCTCATGGTAGTTGCTGGCCTCAAATGGGCCCTTCAGGATGAACCCCATAGCCACGGAAACAGCCGATACGACTAGGAGCACGGTCGCAATAACAAACCTCACGGGGCTCCTTTCGGGCTAAACTTAGGGGGTAAACGACAACTCGTCTATTCTACCGAAGCCCCGAGGAGAGCCTTTTGGCAGCCGAAGAGAGTGAATTCCCCCAGGCTATGCGCGGTTATGACCGGGCAGCCGTAGATGACGCTGTTCGCGACTTCCGCAGGGAAATAATCAACCTAACCAACCTGAATAACCAGTTGGCAGCCGAGTTGCGGGAAGCCCAAAACCGGCTGATTGAGCTTGAAGCAACCCTGGCTGAGAACCAGAACCCCAGTTATGCAGGAGTCGGAGCCAAAGCCGCCCAAATCCTCGCCACAGCCGAAGAACTGGCAATCCGCCTGGTAGCTGACGCTGAATCCGAGCGGGCTGCCATTATGAACTCGGTAGCTAGCGAAGTAGAACAAAAGAAGGCCGACGGCCAGGAATACTATGACGAACTGGTAGCTGAGGCCAGCCGAAGAGCAGATCGAATTATCAATTCGGCTAAGGCAGACTACGACGAGACTATGGCTAAAGCTCGGTTAGAAGCCGAACGACTAGTTGACGAGGCTGTGCGTGAAGCCGGAGCGATCAGGGGTGCAATTAGCACTGAAGTTGCCAAAATGCGGGCCAGCGCTAAACGGGAAATCGAAGTGAGACAGAGCGAAGCCGAACGAGCTATCGCCGAAAGACGACTAATTGTTGAACGGCAACTAACCCAGCCGATGGAAGCCAGCCTCAAGGACGCTGTATTCAGTGAACAGGCAAGAATTGATCTAAACCTCGAGTTGACCGCCAGACGAGCAGAAGCAGAAGCTGAGTATCAACGCAAATATCAAGAAGCCGTTGCCCAAACCCAAAAATATTTGGATGATGCCAATGCCCAAATTTCAACAGCACTGAACCGGGTAGCTGCAGCAAGACTTGAAGCTGAGACTCTTGAAGCTGGAGCAAAGTCAATCAACAAGTCAACCACCGAGGAAGCCAGAGCCAAAGCCGACCAAATTATCGCCAACGCCGAAATTGAGGCAAGGGCACTCCTATCGAGCACCCAGACCAAGGTTGCCAACAGGTTGCAGCAGCTTGAAGCTGCTGAGCGAAAACTCTCGCACGAAAAGGAAAGCATCGTGGTTTACCTAGATAACCTGAAACAGGTTATTGATCAAATTAAGAGAGAAGTCTAACCAGCTAAGGAGCCAGTCATGCCTGCGCCAACCAACATCAGAGTCAGTCACGCCTACCAAATCGGATTACTGGGAGGTCTTGGAGTACTGACTGCTCTGGCCATGGGCAATGCACTTATTTCCATTGCCAGCATTATCACCTCAATCATCACCGCACTCTTTATCGCTCTGGGACTTGAACCGCTGATTCAACTGCTGCAAAAGAGAGTAAAACGCCGTGGTCTGGCAATCAGCATCGTAGCTCTTGGACTTTTAGCTCTGGTTGCCTCAGTAATAGTTGTCATCATTCCGCCACTTATTTCTGAGACCAGCGCTTTCATTAGACATCTGCCGGATCTGCTCAAAGGTTTCTTGGACTTACCATGGGTGAAATCAATTGACACTCGCTTCGGCGGAACGATTTCGCAGGCCGTCAACAGCTCTGGGGCTTACCTGGTCGATAGCAAGAACTGGCCAAATCTTTTAGGTGGAGTAGTTCAGGTTGGTATCACGCTATTCAACGGCACCATAGCCTTTTTAACTGTTTGCATTTTGACTCTCTACTTCATGAGCTCGCTGCACTCAATCAAATCTGTGCTAATCAACCTTGCCCCAAAGACAGGGCGTAAGAAAGTCACCCTGATTGTTGATCAGGTCATCTCATCGGTGGGTCGCTACGTTATGGGTCAGGTAGTTGTTGCCTCGATTAACGCTTCAATCGTCTTCATCGTGTTGCTGATTGCCGGTGTTGAGTTTGCCGTGGTCTTAGCCTTTATTGACTTCCTCTTTGTTCTAATTCCAATTATTGGTTCACTCTCCGGAGCTTCCATCGTGATCCTGGTCACGGCTGCAACCATGCCTTCGGATGTGACGCTGGGAGTTGCCATTGCAGTCCTCATCTATACCCAGATCGAAGGCTTCATCATCGCTCCTCGCATCATGACCAGAGCGGTAAACGTTCCAGCTGCCTTGGTTGTGGTGGCCGCTCTAACCGGTGGAGCACTGCTTGGAATCTTGGGTTCACTGCTAGCAATCCCAGTTGCAGCTACCCTACTGCTGGTTATTCGTGAGGTCTGGGTTCCCCATCAGAATAAGAAGTAATCCGGTAACGGGTTCTTCTGAGGGTTAGCAACCGCAACTATTTCATTCAACACGCGCTTGGTAGCCGATTCGCCTACCCAAAGGTGCTTGGCCCCGGCAACGTTAATGAGTTCTATGTTCTCAAGCATTGCGAACCTAGTCGCAGCTTCAGCCGGTTTCAGGTAGTCATCGTGTTCAGGTATCAGCGCAACCAGTCGTTTAGTTACGCTATTCCAAGCCAAAAGTTCCTCAGCACTGGTTCGATGCAGCGGTGGGGAGAGCAGGATTGCTCCCAAGACATCCAGTTCCGGCCCATATTTCAAAGCCAGCTCTGTTCCAAATGACCAGCCGACTAAATAGATGTTGGGAAGCCCGCGGCTGAGAGCAAATTCCACGGCAGCGGTAACATCAAACTTTTCCAACTTTCCACCATCAAACTCTCCCTCCGATTTTCCGTGAGGGGACTCGGTTCCTCTGGTGTTGAACCTTAGGACGGCCAGATCAGCTAGAGCCGGAAGTCGGTTGGCTGCTTTGCGATAGATATGTGAATCCATGAAACCACCTGCGGTTGGCAGTGGGTGAAGCATCACTAAAGTCGCAACCGGATCGTTTGCCACGGGAAGCGCTAATTCAGCAACCAGTTTGAGGTTGTCCTGGGTCAGCAGGGTTACTGGCTCACGCCTAGACGGAAGTTCAATAGCTGAACGAATTTCTATTTGGTTCAAAATAGTCTGCCTTGGAATTTCTTCCAGCAAACATTATGGAAGTGTCGACGATTGCCCGCTCCCAGCGCCGTTTCCCACACCACTACGTGCGAGATGCCTGGACCAAAGGTGATTTGGCAACCAGGACAAATCCAACGTTTATCAGCCTCGGCATTCTTACCAGCTGTAGTTTGAACCGTAAACTCGACACCGTTTTTGTATTCGGTGCGGGCAATACCTTCGCGCAATCGGGCGATGTCGATTGGCTCGTCATCATCAGAGCCACCCTTGAAGCCTTTAGGTCGGTTGTTTCTGGGCATATCAGTACCAATTGAACTTGTTCGAATGAGCCATGGCTCCGCAGGGAGCTCCGTACCGATGTTTAATGTAGTTTACGCCCCAGCGAATCTGAGTCTCCGGGTTGGTCTGCCAGTCCGCACCCATCTCAGCCATCTTGGCAGCCGGAAGGGACTGCGGGATACCGTAAGCACCGGAAGACTTGTTGAAAGCATTCCAACGCCAGTTAGATTCACGCTCCCAAAGAGCAACCAGGCAGGAATACTGATCTCTACCCCAACCGTAGGAAATCACCAGTGAGTAGGCAAACTCCTTCACGGTTCCTGTTGCTGGAGTCTCGGCGTCGGCAACATAGATGGCCGCGGCTTCATCGCCAGTAACGATTTTCCAGCCTTCACGGGCAAAACTAACTTTGAGCTGACTGTAATAGTCGTAACTCTGCGCATCGGCGGAATCATCAAATTCGAATGCGTATGCGCTAGAAAGAGCCCCGCCGTAAGGATCAACAACGGTCACCATGGCGTAGCTTCCAGCAAACATGAACGCCAAGAGGCTAAAAGTAATCGACCTGAGCTTCTGACCGAGAGAAAAATCAATCTTGCGGTCCCCGACAACCTTGCTGAGTAGGCGTTTACGAAGAGTCGGTTTGACTAACTCGTATCTACCCATGATGGACCGCCTAACAGGTCAAGTTTACCCGAAGGGTCAATGAATTAGCCGGCTGGAATGAGCTTAGTTGGACAGGTTTTCAGCACCCTAGCCATGGCATCGCGCTCAGCTTGGGTAACCCATAGCCGATACTTGTATTTCACAGCAATCTGCCTTGCAACGTAGGAACAGCGGAAAGATTTTTGTGGTGGAAGCCAGCTGGCTGCGTCACTGTCGCTCTTCTGTCCGTTGGTTGGGCCATCAACTGCCAAAAGATTCAGTGGATCGTTATAGAAGTTGTAACGCTGAACTGAAGTTAGTTTCTGGGCACCTTTTTGCCACGCGTCACTTACTGCTACCACATGATCGATCTGAACTGCATTACTGGTTCCCACTCCTCTGACAAAGTTAATCACTTTGCCGGTGTATGGGTCTTTTAGTATTCCAGTGGCAACAGTACAGTCAGGCGATGTCCGCCAGGTGATGCTCTTTAGATCTCTTGCCAAGATGTAGTTTCGAGTATCACAGTTGCCTATGTCTCCCCAGCCATCGCTAAATAACGCTCGGTCATAACCGGTCTTGGGGGCTCTACCTTTGATGGCTAGTTTGGCCAAAATGGTTGTCGCTTTAGGCATAGCCGCGACAGCAATGCTCTCTGGAGCGAGGGAAAGAACTAGACCGAGACTGAGCAGGCTAGCTATTAGTTTGGTGGAGAATACTTTCGCGCTGAAGAAGTTCAACAATGCGGTCAATGAAAGCATCGACTTGAAACTCCGCATAGCCACCCCGTTTCGGTTTGAACACTGTAAGTCTTACATCTCTGAGTACCAAAGGGCTACTTTGGTTTAGATGATTTGCTAAGAGGGAACAGAGGGAATCAACCTGTCTTCTGCTGTAACCCCGCAGTGGCCAGAATCGCCTAGCGAAACGTTTACCTTTTTTGCGTTCAACCCTGCTTAGCAGCAAGTCACGAAGCTCGTTGGTTTCGACTTGGAAAGAACTATAACCCAAAGTTCCGAAACGGTTTTCTAGCTCTCGTTGAGCAAACACGTCCTCAAGTTTTTCGATGGCTGAATCAACCACCGAAATACTGTAACCATTCTTAGCTAGGTCGAACCGAGTAGCCCTAATGGTCTTTACATCCATTTTGCTCTGGCTGGGATCTAGATACTGCAACCTTGCGTGTGTGAGAAATTCCTCGACCTGCTCTACTGAGTAGCCAAGCTTTTTAGCTCTGGGAAACTTATCTGACACGATTACATGAACCTAACTGCGAATACCATCAGCATATAGCCACTGAGGCAGGCAGGTAGCATCGAGTCAAGTCGGTCCATAATTCCACCGTGTCCAGGTATTGCGCTGGACATGTCTTTTACCCCAAGGTCACGCTTAATCAGTGATTCTGCAAAATCACCTAAGACAGCCGACATTAGAACTACAGCTGCGATAACGAAGGCAAACCACCAAGGGAGCTTTAATAACCAGGGAGTTTGAATCAAGGTGCTGGCTATCGCAAAGAGCACTGAAACTGCAAAGCCTTCCCAACTCTTTTTGGGACTAACCTTGGGAAGCATCGGAGTCTTACCGATTTTTCGACCAAATAGATATGCGCTGCTGTCAATCAGAATAACGGTGGTGACCACCACAATAACCCAGTACTTACCCGCGACGTGACCGCCATGGGCTGGTTCACGCATAAGTAACGCAGCAAAGCTCATGGTCAGAGGAATGTAAATTACGACGAATGCAGTGGCAGAGAAGTCTCTGATGATTTCCGCGAAAGTTCTTTCCAGCGAAGCTCGCTGAATTATTAACTCAACTCCACGCCAAATCATGATGGCTGCAACAATAGCTAAAACTCCAAGCCACTGAACCCGCTCCCCACCGTAATAGGTCAGTGGCATTACCAAAGCTGAACCGATCGCTAATGGAACTCTAGGAACGTGCCAGTTCTTCTGGCGGAGCGCAGCTGAAAGCTCCCATGCCCCGGCTGCGCAACCAACCGCAATCAGAGCAATGAATAGTTCATTAACAATCAAAACTGAAACTAGAAATGCTCCAGCGAGAAGTAACCCATAGATCACTGACTGGGAAAGCGACCTGCCTTTAGTTTCAGCGTTAGTCAAGGTTAAACCTCGAGCAGCTCTGCTTCTTTACGCTTCAAAGCCTCATCGATGTTATCAACATGAGTTTTGGTTACCGCTTCGAGCTCTTTTTCGGCTCTAGAAAGATCGTCGTCCCCAGCGAGTCCATCCTTCTTCAGAGCATCAAGCTCATCCTTCGCCTTGCGGCGTACGTTACGAACAGCGACTCTGTGATCTTCTGCCTTGTTCCTAACAATCTTTACGTAGTCTTTGCGCCGCTCTTCAGTTAGTTCTGGAAGTGAAACACGAATTAGGTTGCCATCATTGGTCGGGTTAGCACCAAGGTTGGGCATGTCTCTGATTGCCTTCTCAATGGCGGCTAATGCCCCCTTGTCATAAGGGGTAACCACAATGGTTCTAGCCTCAGGATTAGCAATCGAACCAAGTGATGAGAGTGCTGTTGGTGTTCCGTAGTAATCAATCATTAGTTTCTGAAAGAGCGCAGGGTTTGCTCTGCCGCTTCTAATAGTTGCGAAGTCTTCCTTAGCCGACTCAACTGCCTTACCCATCTTCTCGGTGGCAGTTGCAAGAATATCGTTAATCATTTTTTCTCCTTAGGCGCTAACCCTGGTACCAATCTTCTTACCCAGAAGCGCTTTAGTAATGTTACCTTCCGGCTGCATACCAAAGACCACCATTGGAATGTTGTTATCCATGCAAAGACTAAACGCAGTTGAGTCAACCACTTTCAGCTTCTTCACCAGAGCCTCCTGGTAGGTTAGCTCATCAAGTTTCTTAGCCTTTGGATCTTTCTTTGGATCAGCTGAGTAAACGCCGTCAACACCATTCTTCGCAACCAGAACTTCCTTAGCGTGAATTTCTAGTGCTCGTTGAGCAGCAACAGTATCGGTGGAGAAGTATGGAAGGCCAGCACCGGCACCAAAGATCACTACGCGACCTTTCTGCATGTGACGGATGGCACGAAGTGGGATGTATGGCTCGGTTACCTGAGCCATTGAGATAGCTGACTGAACTCTAGTGTCGCAACCAGCCTGCTCCAGGAAGTCCTGCAGTGCTAGTGCATTCATAACGGTTCCCAACATACCCATGTAGTCGGCACGAGCTCGATCCATACCTCGTTGCGATAGTTCGGCACCGCGGAAGAAGTTACCACCACCAACAACGATGGCTATTTCAACCTTCTTAGCTGCCTCGGCAATTTCACTGGCAATGGCTGAAACGATGTCTGGGTTAACTCCCAGTTTTCCCCCACCGAAAGCTTCACCGGAAAGTTTCAACAAGACACGACGTGGAGTTGATGGCATGGCTATCCCTCTCAAAGACCTTTATTACCTCTAGTTTAGGCTCTGGACTAAGGAAAAGGCCCGGTCCTAAGACCGAGCCAAACCCTAGTTTTGAAACTTTATTTATGCACCGACGCGGAATCTAGCGAATGCAGAAACGGTTAGACCGTGCTGCTCTAGAACCTTGCCAACGCTAACCTTGTTGTCCTTAGCGAAGTCCTGCTCCATTAGGCAGTTCTCCTTGAAGAATCCCTTAACGCGACCTTCAACGATCTTCTCCAAAGCTGCCTCAGGCTTACCCTCGTTGCGAGCAGTCTCCATAGCAATGCGGCGCTCGGTCTCAACGATGTTAGCTGGAACATCTTCAGAAGTTAGGTAGGTTGGGCTGAAAGCTGCGATGTGTACTGCAACATCGTGAGCGGTCTCAACGTCTGCTCCCTTGAAGGCAACCAAAACACCAACCTGAGGAGGTAGGTCCTTTGAGGTGCGGTGAAGGTAAGCATCGATGTTATCGTCAGCAACAACTGCCAGGCGGCGAAGTTCAACCTTCTCACCCATGATTGCAGCTTCGTCGGTGATTGCATCAGCAACGGTCTTGCTACCAGCAGGAGCAGCAAGAGCTGCTTCTAGAGTGTCAGCACCGGCTGCGGCAATAGCATCAGCAATCATGTCGCCAAGAGCTACGAACTTGTCAGCCTTAGCAACGAAGTCAGTCTCACAAGCCAACTCAACTAGGTAACCCTTGCCTGCGTGAACGCGAGCAATAACGATACCGTTGCTGGTGGTGCGACCTTCACGCTTGGTTACGCCCTTAAGACCTTTAAGTCTTAGAACTTCCATCGCCTTGTCTAGATCGCCATTAGCCTCATCAAGAGCTGACTTGCAGTCCATCATGCCAGCGCCGGAGCGCTCGCGAAGAGTCTTTACATCTGCTGCTGTGTAGTTAGCCATTACTCTGCTTCCTTTGCGGTCTCTTCTGTCTTAGCTTCTGCTGCAGCTGGCTCTGCTTGAGCTGCTGCTGATTCTAGAAGTTCCTTCTCCCAGTCAGCTAGAGGCTGAACCTCTTCTGGCTTAGAGTGCTTCTTCTTTAGACCCTCTGCTACTGCATCAGCAATAACGCGGGTTAGTAGGTGAACTGAACGAATAGCATCATCGTTACCTGGAATACCGATGGTTACTTCATCTGGATCACAGTTGGTGTCTAGAATTCCGATAACTGGAATACCAAGCTTCTTAGCTTCAGTAATAGCCAGGTGCTCCTTGATGGTGTCAACCACCCAGATAGCTGAAGGAGTCTTGCTCATGTTACGAACTCCACCTAGAGTCTTCTCTAGCTTGGTCTTCTCACGAGAAAGAATAAGAAGTTCCTTCTTGGTGTATCCAGACTTCTTGGTGTCCTTGAAGTCCATAACTTCTAGTTCCTTCAAACGTGCAAGACGCTTAGAAACTGTTGAGAAGTTAGTTAGTAGACCACCCAACCAACGCTCGTTGATGTATGGCATACCAACACGCTGAGCTTCGGTTGCGATAGCTTCCTGAGCCTGCTTCTTGGTTCCAACAAACAAGATGGTTCCACCGTGGGCGACAATGTCGCGGGTGAACTCGTAAGCCTTGTCGATGTAGGTAAGTGACTTCTGTAAGTCAATGATGTAAATACCTGATCTGTCAGTCAGGATGTATCTCTTCATCTTTGGGTTCCAGCGACGTGTCTGGTGACCAAAGTGAACACCGCTGTCTAGCAGCTGGCGGGTTGTTACTACTGCCATGGCAGTATCTCCTTTTGACGCACTGGTGCGTCGGTCAGTTGATGGTTGTGAACGGTTGTTCCAACCCCTGGTGTTGCAATCAATAAACCCAACGAATTGGGACCGACTATCGATTGTTGTTCAACACGCGAAGTCGATAAGCGCGCGAAAACCTAAAGAAAAACCTTTGGATTTTTGCGGGACTTACCGCTTCCACAAGCATACCAGCGTGTTTCAGGCCTTTCCACCCCCAACCCAAAAACCAACTAACCAAAAACTAACCAACCGATAATGGCTAAATGCTCCCCCAAATAGCCGCCATATCCCTAGTTCTAAGCCAAATATCCAGCCCATACCCAGAGGCGATGATCTACCCCTTCACTACAGCAATAGTGATCAACGACTACAGAGCCCCTGAAAGCGAGTACTCTCCTGGTCACCGTGGCATCGACCTGCAGGGCTACCTGGACCAAGAAGTTTTAGCTCCGGTCAGCGGCCTAGTTAGCTTTGCCGGGCAGGTTGGCTTTCGAGAACTGATAACCATCGAGTTCGGCGATAAGAAGGTGAGCCTTGAACCAGTCTGTTCAACTCTTAGAGAAGGTCAGACAGTTACCCAGGGACAGTTGATTGGAACCCTCTGCCAAATCGCAACTGAATATAATTGGCACTGTGATTTTTGTCTTCACTTCGGAGTGAGAAACCAACAGGGTTACCTATCCCCTGAGCTTTTCATCAATGGAATGAGTCCATCGAGGTTACTGCCCTAAGCTCTTGGATGAGCGTTCTTATAGCCTTCACGCAGACGTTCAACCGATACGTGGGTATAGATCTGTGTGGTGCCCAAACTGGCGTGACCTAAAAGTTCTTGAACTGCTCGAAGATCTGCTCCACCATCAAGTAGGTGGGTGGCTGCTGTGTGCCGAAGCGTGTGTGGTCCTGAGGCTCCGGTTGGGGTTTCGGCTAATAGCCCAGCAACCAGTTGGTAAACAGCTCGGACTCCAAGTCGTTTGCCCTTTGAGTTCAGAAGCAGTGCTGTCTCACCGCTAGCAGGTTTGAATCCAGATCGGATAGCAAGGTAAGCATCCAAGGCATCTTTGGCTGGTAGGCCAAATGGAACCACTCGTTCCTTAGAACCTTTACCCATCACTCGAATGATGTTTCTTCCCAAATCTACCGAAAGAATATTTAAGCCACACAATTCGCTAACACGACAACCTGTGGCATACAGCATCTCAAAAACTAGACGATCACGAATAGCTGCAGGTTCACCAGATTCAGCCAGAGTTTTCAGGTGAGTGAAAATGTCCTCAAGTGATGCTTTGGCAACCACTTTAGGCAGATGTCTAGAGGCCTTCGGTGACTTAAGTCGTTGACCTGGGTCTGCTTCGATGAGACCTTCAGCTAAAGCCCAAGCGGTGAAGGAACGAATAGCAGCACTCTTTCTTGCAAGCGTGCTATTTGCCGCATCCCTCTGGCTAACTTCCCAAAGCCACTGTCTGAGCAGCGCTAAGTCAAGATCTTTGATTGACTGCACTTTTTGTTGGTCTAAAAAGTCTCCGAGATCTTTCACGTCGATTAGATAGCTCTTGACGGTGTTCTTCGAATAACCTTTCAGGTTGGTCAAACTATCAGCGAAACGCTTAGTTAGTTCATTCCAATCGGCAGGCATATGTAAAGGCTAATCATTGTTTCCGCCAACCGAGAGATGTTTGCTGGACCAAATTTGAACTAACCAGTGAATGAAGTGACTGTTCAGTTTCCTGCAAGGTCATCCCAGCGCTGACTGCAACCTGCTCTACTGAGAGAGCAGCGAAACCTAGAGCATCCATGGCTCGTTTCTGATTGGCACTCAGCGAACTGATTGGTTCATCTAACTCACCTGCGTTTCCCATAAGTTCCATAAGGTGACCCGGGGTGGCGATTAGTTCTGCTCTACCTTCGCGAATAAGACGGTGACATCCAGCTGATCGAACCGAATCTATCCTTCCTGGCACCGCACCGACTGGTCTGCCTATTTCATTGGCGTGACCTGCTGTATTGATAGAGCCGGATCGAAAACCTGCTTCAACCACCAAGGTTGCCTGCCCTAATGCTGCAATCAAACGATTGCGCTGCAGAAACCGCCACCTAGATGGGCTTACTCCTGGTGCTACCTCTGAAACCAAGCAACCCTGCAACCTGATTCTTTCAAACAGTTCATAGTTCCCTTTGGGATACAACTGATCTAAACCACCTGCCATAACCGCAACGGTCTTCCCCGAATTCCCAATCGCACTAGCACTTGCCATCGCATCGATACCTAGTGCACCACCTGAAACAATTACCCAATCCTGATTCACTGAGTATCTGACCATGCTTCTGGTCAATTCCAGTCCGTAATCACTGGCTAGACGTGAACCGATAACCGATAAACCAGTTTCCCCAAGAACTTTCGCATCACCTAAAACCCAAAGTGCTGTTGGTGCTCCATCGCCGAGATCACTGAGTGCAACTGGCCAGTACTCATCTTCTGGGGTTATTAGTGTTCCATCCAGTTTTTCAATCTGCTTCATGGATTCCTGGATACTGATTAGCTTTAGCCGTCTGCGCCAACACTCTAGAGATTCATCTAGAGTTTGGAGGAACTGCGGGGAACGAAACTTATCTTCAGGAAGAATTGAGATTACATCTTTGGCTTTTGCTTGGCTATTGATTAGTGCTAAAGCTTCTTGACTGCCTAAAACTCTCCTCAGGTAGCCAGCCAGAGTGTCGCCAGGCTCACAAATTACCGACCAGGTTGCAAAGATTTCTCGCATTGAGAAAGTATCGGGAAAATATCTTTGGTTTAGTTAGCTGAAACTAAATCTGTTGAAAACTTACTCTTTGTCTCCAAGAGTTAGTTCTTTAGGTAGGTCATAAGCCTTACCGGTCAGCTCTTCGATGTTGACATCTTTAAAGGTTAGAACTCTTACATTCTTAACAAAGCGATCGGTTCGGTAGATATCCCAAACCCAGACGTCAGTTAGGTTTAGTTCAAAGTAGAAATCTGAGTCAGCATCAATGCGCTTGAACTCAACTTCATTGGCAAGATAAAGTCGGCGCTCAGTTTCAATCACGTAGCGGAAAGTATCAACAACGCTGCGGTATTCACGGAACAGGGCAAGTTCGGCTTCCCTGTCGTAGTCTTCAAATTCGTTCTCGTCCATGTGCTAGGTAGTCTACCCCTCAAGAATCTTGGTTAGCCAACTGATCCTGTGGATCGGTGTTGTTCCCAGATTTAGCAGGGCTTGGCGGTGTTCAGCTGAAGCGTAGCCCTTGTTGCTGTCCAATCCGTAGCCTGGATACTGCTTAGCCAGTTCCAGCATGAGGTTATCCCTGGTTACTTTGGCGATTACCGAAGCTGCCGCCACACTCACACAGCTCTGATCAGCCTTGACCTTGGTGACCACCTGGAAGTTATCTATCCCCAGGTAGTCCTGATTACCATCAAGGATGACCATGATTTGATCGGCTGGCATGCCGGCGGTGTTTAGTTGCTGCAGTGCCCTATCGGCAGCTAGCGATAGAGCAGTGATGATGCCGTGCTGCTCAATTTCGGCAACAGTTGCTAAACCAACTGAATGTGACTTAGCCCAAGACTGTAATTCTGGGAGGATCGCTACCCTGGCTTTTTCAGTTAGTAGCTTGCTGTCTTTGAGGTTTGCGGGCCAAGCCGGGACTTCTTCAAGTTCGATAAGCACTGCGCCAACCGCAACGTCGCCTGCAATACAACCCCTGCCAACCTCATCCAAGCCGATGATGTAACGAACACCTTGGGCTTGAAAGCTCAACTCAAAGTCAAGGCTTGGGGTCGGGGACGTTTTTGAAGACATTCGGATAATTATCTAGCCAGGCGAAGTGGCTGAACGGCCACGAAACAACAAAGGCTCTGCCAACCACATATTCTTTAGCTACAAAGCCACGGCCCGGTGTATTCGGGTGGTATCTGGAATCCTCTGAGTTGCTGCGGTTATCGCCCATCACCCAGAACGAGTTGCTTGGAACAACAACATCAAACTCGGTGTCCGAAGGGTTAGCTCCGTTGGCGATGTATGGCTCGATGATGGCAGTTCCATTAACGGTGATGCGGTTGTTGGCATCACAGCAAACGATGTGATCGCCACCGATACCGATAACACGCTTGACCAAGTGCTGATCGTTGTCGGGCGAAGAAAGCCCGGTTACAGAAAGCAACCAGTCACCGATCTGCTGCAGTGGGTGTCCTGGGTCTTTAGGAGGTAGAGTTCCTAGCCAACCGCCAGGGTCTTTGAAAACAACCACATCACCACGATTAAGCGGAATTACATTTGGAACAAGTTCGTTAACGATGATGCGGTCATTAATCTGCAATGTGTTGAACATTGAACCGGAAGGAATGTAGAAAGACCGGAACAGGAAAGTCTTTATGACAAAAGAGATGATTAGCGCGGAAACCAGGATGGTAACCGTGTCAATGGCTAAAGCAAGAAAGGAGTTTTTCTTCTTGAGTTCCCGAAGCTTTAAGCGAGATTCCTTGAACGGACCCCTGGGTGCCTTTTCGGCTTTCTCTTTTTTTGCCATGGTGAAAGGCTAAACCCTCTGCCTGAAAACTGGCTGAAAGGACTTAGTCTTGAGCCTGGTTGTCGCGCTTCTCGCGAATCTTGGCTTTCTTACCGCGCAGTTCACGCAGGTAGTAAAGCTTCGCACGGCGAACGGCACCCTTAGAGACAAGTTCAATCTTGTCGATCACTGGGGAGTGCACTGGGAAAGTTCTCTCAACGCCAACCTGGAAGGAAACCTTACGAACGGTGAATGTCTCGCGAACACCGGCACCTGAGCGACGGATTACGACTCCCTGGAATACCTGGATACGGCTGCGGTTACCTTCAACGATGTTTACGTGAACCTTCACGTTGTCACCAACGCGGAATTCAGGAATGTCTGATTTTAGGTTTGCTTTGTCGACTGAATCTAGAGTCTGCATTTTTCTGCCTTCTGTCTTGCACGCAGGTCAATAACGGGTATTAGTTTTGTTTTTTGTTGCTTCGCTCCCCTGCGGCAGAGCTATTTTTCGGCAACCTGTCTATCTTGCCACACCAAACCCCCATTTAGCAAAGCTAATCTAGGAGGTCTGGCCTAACCTGCTTGGTTCGCTCCAAAGACTGCTCTTTACGCCACTTAGCGATCTCAGCGTGATTACCGCTTCTGAGTACTTCAGGAACCTCTAAGCCACGCCATTCGGCGGGCTTGGTATAGCTTGGATACTCCAAAAGGCCTTCGCTGTGTGATTCCTCAACCAAAGACTCGGCATTACCGATAACCCCAGGAATTAGGCGAGCAATAGCCTCAATCATGGCTAAGGCTGCAACTTCCCCACCGTTTAGGACATAGTCACCGAGGCTTACTAACCTCAGTTTTGCTTTATCTTTAGCCCACTCAAACACTCTGTGATCGATACCCTCATACCTGCCACAGGCAAATACCAAATGCTCTTCTTTAGCCAACTCTTGAGCCGTTGCCTGCTTGAACAGCTCACCGGCAGGTGAAGGAATAATCAAAACTGTTGAACCATCAGGGTTCAGCAATTCATCTAGAGCCTCACCCCATGGCTCAGGCTTCATCAGCATTCCCGCGCCACCACCGTAAGGAGAATCATCCACGGTCTTATGTTTATCGTGGGTGTAATCTCTCAAATTTACTGCTTTGAAATCAATGACGTTATTCTCTCTGGCTTTACCAAGCAGGGAGATGTCTAAGACATCGAAGAACTCGGGAAAAATAGTTACTGCCTCAATGCGCATTATTCCTCCGCTACCTCTTCAAACAAACCCATCGGTGGAGTGACAGTTAGCTTCCCGTTGGCAATGTCCACTTCAGGAACAATCTGCTTAACAAAGGGCACCATAACTTCTGTGTCTTTGTAGTTGATAACAAGGAGGTCCTGAGCGGGCATGTGTTCAACCCTGGCAACAGTTCCAATTTCCAGTTTTTCTCTAAACACCTTGAGCCCCACCAGCTGCTGGTCATACCAGGCATCAGGTTCGGTTGGGGTTTCATTGAGATCCTGCTGGACCAGCATGATGGCTTTGATAAGAGTTTCCGCTTGAGTTCGATCTTCAATTCCTTCAAGGAATAAGACCGGCTGATTGTTATACCAGCGGAGTTCTTTGACCGTTACGGTTTTGCCAAACCACGGTGATTCTTCAGGAACCTGAAGGGAGAAAGTTGCTCCAGGGACAAAACGTTCATTCGGCGAATCAGTGTAGAGCTCTAATTTGATAGCGCCTTTAAGGCCGTGGGCCTTTAGTAACCGACCGACCCTAAGGCTGGTCGAATTAGAAGTCACCGTCGACTACGTCTACACGAACCTTCTTGCCATCGGCAAGAGCATTGATTACGGTGCGTAGAGCTTTGGCTGTGCGGCCTTTGCGCCCGATCACTCGACCAAGGTCATCTGGGTGAACGTGAATCTCTAGAAGCTCACCACGGTTAGTTGACCTTTCGGTAACAGTGGCGTCCTCAGGGTGATCTACGATTCCTTTGACCAAGTGTTCGAGCGCAGCGGCAAGCACGATTTAAGCCTCTTCTGTCTTAGCTTCTTCAGCAGCAGGAGTTTCTTCAGCAGCAGGAGTCTCTTCAGCCGCGGCTTCTACCTCAACTTCAACAACAGCTTCTGCAGCTACTTCTTCAGCAGCAGTCTCAACTGCTTCTTCCAAAACAGCTTCAACAACAGCGGCTTCAGCAACAGCTTCAGTTACTTCTTCAGCAACCTTGTCTGCTTCTTTCTTAACAACGATCTCTTCGCGAGGCTTAAGCACAGGCTTCTTCTTGGTGTCAGCTACGAAAGCTTCCTTAGCTACCTGAGGCTTAACAGTGTTCTTAGCTGATGCTTCACCCTTTGACTTCTGGAAGTCACCGGTTAGCTTCAACAAAGCTGCTACCTGCTCGGTTGGCTGAGCGCCAACACCTAGCCAGTAAAGAGCACGCTCTGAGTTAACTTCAATGATTGATGGTTCAGTGGTTGGTACGTAACGACCGATCTCTTCGATTACACGGCCATCACGCTTGGTGCGTGAATCAGCAACGACGATACGGTAGTGAGGCGTCTTTAGTTTTCCGAGACGCTTTAGGCGGATTTTTACAGCCACAATGCTCCTGTTTTATGTATTGGGGCGAACGATCAACCGTGAGCGTGGGGGCACACTCGGTAGTCTTGCTCTAATGGGGTTGCCGACCTGGTTTGTTTAGAGGGTCAAACCTCGGGCAACCTGTTCATTCTGCCAGAAATAAGGGGGCAGGGCAACCTCCGACAGCCAGCTCGGCTAGATATCGGCTTGGCAGGGCTAAACCCTCCTCAATTAGTTTGATTTTACAATGTACAATAAATCTGACGTTTATGGCGATTTCGCCTCAAAAAGCTGATTCGGGTGGTGTTATGTCTTCTCTAAGGGACCGATCTAACCGCCTTAGGCCCAAATCCAGAGGAAGGGTCATGTCATTCCTAGGGGTGCTGAGTCTCCTAGTAATACCCATAACTGCTCCTAAAGCCGGCGCAACTGACCCCCAGCCCACCGTAGGTATGTATTTGGATCAGCCATTTGTTCAGGGTTCGTATGTGGCTGAAGACTTTTCCGCGGATAGCGTGGTTACAACTTTCAATGACCAGACCTTTGGAAGCACCTGCTCTTTCAATGGTGCAACAATCGAGCCCCTTTACTCAGCAAGCGCTGATTGCCATATCCAAACAAATGTCCATTTCGGTGGAGCTAGCACCACCTCTAGCACCCCGGTTGCTGGTCAAACAGCGAACCCAATAAATTATGGTCAGGTAGGCAGTGGCGGCGCATCCATCGTTTTTGACACTCCGCAAACCTACTTCGGACTTTGGTGGTCTGCTGGTTCAACTGGAAATGAAATCCAACTTTTCAACGGAACACAGTTAGTTGCGAACACTTCCGCGAATGACGTCGCCAGCACTTTGTTTTCCTCCGGGACAATCACCGCTCAGAGTGGGGCATCATATGCCACCAGGTTATACATCGGAAATCCAGTTGACTGGTACACGGTAGGAAGCCCATCAGACTTTGCAGATCAGGATGCTGACAATTCTTATCAGAGTCATTACACGCTTGCGCAAGAACCTTTTGTCTATATTCACTTCATAGCAGCTGATGGAGTAACTTTTGATCGAGTTAACCTAATTGCCCCCGGTAATGGTTTTGAATTCGATAACTTCACAACTTCAACTGCAACCGGTATCAGAGCTGCCGGCATCCCTAATCGCTTGGTGCTTCAAAGAGAACTGTACGAACCGAACTACGTTGACTTTGACCCAAATGGTGGCACCGGTGCTTTACCCAGACAATATTCAGTCGACAGTCAAGCGGGCTACTTGCAATCGAGTTGTATGGATTACTATGATCCCTCTCGCTGCATCTATACCCTCAATGACTCCTATGCAACTTGGCAAACCGGTTGGAATACCGAACCGGACGGAACCGGAGATTCTTACGACTTCGGGTCGCTCTATCCATTCACAGTAAATCAAACGCTGTATGCCCAGTGGCAATCTCAGTTCTCTTTTTACAACCTGACAAACCCAGATGCTAATGCCTCAAATGCCTGGGACTTTGTCGACTGGGACACTGTTACCTACCCTTCGATCACAAACTTGGGCGACTTTACCCTGCCGGCTCCTGAACGGGCCAACCAGTATTTAGAAGGCTGGTATTCCTACGATCGCACCTACACGCAACTTATTCGGGTCGGTGGACCTGGCGATGTAGTTTCCGCCTCAACCTACACAACCTGGGACTTAAACATCTTTGGCAGGTGGCTGGATAACCCAGCTACATCGGTTGATGCTGCAGCACCAGAGATATTGCTGGTTTACCCGAAAGCCAGCTCAGTTGAATTACCCAGCATGCCCCTAGTCGGAGATGTAGTCGCGGCAATCTGCCTGGTTGAGTCCGACTCTTCTGGTAATCAAATTTCCAGTAACTTGCAATTTACCGATCTTGCTAATTCTTCGAGTGGATTCAGTGCTAGCTATTCCATCTCGGCTTCGGAAGCTCTGGTAGCTGCCTCTTCTAGATACCTTCGGCTCACCGTTTCCGCTAGTTCAGATACCACCTGTTCCAGCGGCACCACACACATCATCGAGATTAGGCCACTGGCAGCAGCCATAACCAACGTATTGCCGCTATATCTAACTGAAAGATAGTTAGGTTAGTTCAAACCAAACGCTGAACCAGAGTCAGGTTTAGGTAAACTCAAACCTTGTTCCTCTGCTGCCCGTTTAGCTGGATTGCCACTTTTTGATTTCTTCTTAGGCTGGGCCTTTTGCTTTGACGGACCAGCACCCATCATTGGCATTCCAGGGATTCCTGGATTACCTCCCCTAGACATGGTCTTCATCATCTTGGCAGCCTGCTCAAAGCGGTTGACCAGCCCATTGACATCGGTGACGGTCATCCCTGAACCTTTAGCAATCCGAAGTCTTCTAGAGCCATTGAGGATCTTTGGGTCTTTACGTTCAGCTGGAGTCATCGACTGGATGATGGCTTCGGTTCTGGTTATCTCTTGTTCATCGAAGTTCTCTAACTGGCCTTTAAGCTTGTTGGCCCCTGGAATCATGCCGAGCATGGACTTGATTGAACCCATCTTCTTTAGTTGATTCATCTGTTCCAAGAAATCCTCAAGGGTGAAGGCATCCTTAGCCATCTTCTCAGCCAATACAGAAGCCCGCTCCTCATCGAAGGCTTTCTGGGTCTGCTCAATAAGTGTGAGGATGTCTCCCATGTCCAAGATGCGACTTGCCATGCGATCTGGATAGAACGGCTCAAAGGCATCCATGGCTTCACCGGTTGAGGCAAAGATAATTGGCTTGCCGGTGACCTTAGCTACCGATAGCGCTGCACCACCGCGTGAATCACCATCAAGCTTGGTTAGGACGACTCCGGTTATGCCTACCCCTTCTTCAAAAGCTTTAGCAACATTGGCAGCATCCTGACCAATCATCGAGTCAATAACAAACAGTGTCTCGTCAGGATCAACAGCCTTAGCGATATCCCTAGCCTGCTTCATCAACTCTTCGTCGATACCTAAACGACCAGCGGTGTCCACAATTACTACTGAGAACTGTTTTTTAGTTGCTTCCTTGATTGAATCCTTGGCAACACTTACCGGGTTGCCAGAACCATTGCCTGCTTCAGGAGCAAATACCGGAACACCGACCCGTTCACCGACAACCTGTAATTGGTTAACCGCGTTAGGTCGCTGCAGATCGGCTGCAACCAACAGTGGTGTTTGACCCTGGTCCTTGAGCCACTTGGCTAACTTGCCGGCAAGGGTAGTTTTACCAGAACCCTGTAAACCGGCCAACATGATTACGGTTGGTGGGTTCTTAGCAAACTGCAGTTTGCGCTGCGCACCACCGAGGATGTTGACTAACTCTTCCTGAACAATCTGAACCACCTGCTGAGCTGGGTTCAGTGCTTTAGAAACTTCATCACCTAGCGCTCGCTCACGAATGGCGGCGATAAAACTCTTGACTACTTCTAAGGCAACATCTGCCTCTAGCAGTGCTCGACGGATTTCCCGGAGTGTGCCATCAATGTCGGCTTCAGTTAGCTTTCCCTTACTTCTAAGGTTCTTGAACGTTTCAACTAAACGATCGGATAGATTGCCAAACATTTACACCTCCCCGAGTAATCCGGTAACAAAGTCTTCAGGATCAAAGAAACCAAAGTCATCGATTCCTTCACCAACACCGATTAACTTAACAGGAATATCAAGTTCCCGCTGAATCGAATAGACAATGCCGCCTTTAGCGCTGCCATCAAGTTTGGTCAGCACCAGACCGGTGACCTGAGCAACCTCAGTGAAGGCTGTGGCCTGAGTTAGAGCATTCTGACCGGTGGTGGCATCCAGCACCAGCAGCACCTCATTGACTACCAATTTCTTCTCAATGATTCGTCTAATCTTGCCGAGCTCATCCATCAACCCCTGCTTGTTTTGCAGACGTCCTGCTGTGTCGATAATGACGATGTCGCTCTGATTAGCGATGGCAGTCTCCACCGTTTCAAAAGCCACCGAAGCAGGGTCCTGCCCCTCCGTCTTAGGTCTAACAATCTCAGCGCCAGATCTAGTCGCCCAGGTAGCCAACTGCTCCACCGCAGCAGCTCGGAAAGTATCAGCAGCTCCTAGGGTAACTTTGGCACCACCTTGAATCAGATAGTTAGCCAATTTGCCTATCGTTGTAGTCTTACCAGCACCGTTGACCCCCACCACCAAAATCACGTAGGGCTGAACTTCGCTGTTTAGGTTAAGTTCGGTATCTGCACGAGCCAATCGCTCAACCAACAGTTCGGAAAGGATTGCCCGCAACTGAGCTTCACTGCTAGCCGATGCGCGCTTGGCTCTACTCTTTAGATCATCAACTATGGCCGCAGCCGCATCAACCCCAAAGTCGGATTGAATCAACGTGTCTTCGAGTGTGATGAGGTCATCGAGATCAAACTTTATTCTGCTGAAAACTGATTTGATGCTCTTGGTTAGATTGCGCTTAGGAAGTTCGACTGCCTCTAGCGGAGTTTCTGCTGAATCTGCTTTGGACTTTTTGCGCCAAAACATAATTACTCAGATTCTTCGATACGCTGACCAACTACAGCTGAAATACCGTCCTGACGCATCGAGACTCCATAGAGAGCATCGGCAATCTCCATGGTGCGCTTTTGGTGAGTCACGATAACCAACTGGGATGACTGCTTCAGGTCAACAAAGATATTCAATAGTCGGCCCAGGTTGGCATCATCTAGAGCTGCCTCAACCTCGTCAAGAACATAGAAAGGTGAAGGGCGAGCTTTGAAGATTGCAAAGAGTAGAGCAAGAGCAGCCAGTGATCTTTCTCCACCGGAGAGCAAGCTCAGCCTCTCGATGCGCTTACCGACCGGCTTAACGTTCACTTCAATACCGGTGGTCAGCAGATTCTCTTTATCGGTTAGGAATATCGATCCGGTACCACCGGGGAATAACACAGGGAAAACTTCCTCGAAAGCCTTCTTGGTATCAGCGAAAGCTTCTTCGAAGATAACCTGCATCTTTTCATCCAGTTCCTTGATGATTTGGATCAGGTCAGCGCGGGTCTTAGTCAGGTCAGCTAGCTGCTCGGTTAGGAACTTGTGACGCTGTTCCAGAGCAGCGAACTCTTCAAGCGCCAGTGGGTTGACCTTACCCAAACGCTCCAGCAAGCGCTCAGCTTCGTGCAAACGCTTCTGCTGCTCTGCTCGGTCAAAGAGTCTTGGAGTCTCTGGGTTCTCTGGATCTGGAACCAACTGATCTGGCCCATATTCGGTAACTAAAGTCTGTTGGTCAAGGGCTAAGTCATCGTTAGCTTTGGCCACCAGGTTGGCTAGGTTCAAACGCTTCTCGTGATTCGCCAGCTCGATGTCGTGAACAGTCTGGGTCAACTGAGTCATTCGATTCATCATCGAGGCAGTCTCACCGCGCAGGCGAACCAATTCGTCGTTCTGGTTAGTGCGCTTAGATTCCAAGTCATGGAGTGCGATTTTGGCCATGCCAGCACTATCGCTCATCGCAGCGATAACAGTTGGTAGCAGAGCCATCACTGATTTGGCTGAAGCCAACTGGCTGGAGCGCAAGACTGACTCTTCTTTAGCCTGCTCGATAGCATCCAGAGCATCGGCAACCTGGTTGCGAAGAGCTAGTGCCCGATCGGTTTCAACGCGAAGTTTTTCAGTAGCAGCACCCAGTTCAACCCGAACATCAAACTCTTTGGTTCTGGCCTGGTCGACTTCGGCAACCAGAGCATCTCGAGCCGCTAGGTCTTGGCTTGGCCGTTCAGTTTTAGAAAAGTCTTCATAGGCAGTATTGGCAGCTTCAACTTCTAGCTTGGCAAATTCAATCACCTGACGGGTTTCCTCAACCACATTGCTCAAACGATTCTTTTCACCTTCGGCAGCTTCAGCCTGAACACGAACTCTGGCTAGCTTCTCGGCATTGGCTGCACGATCGCCATCGTGACGCTTCAATTCGGCAAGAGCACGGGCCATGTTCTCTTTGGCAGAGGATTCGGCGGCACGCTTTGCTTCAAGTTCCTGCTTTAGCGATTCCAGCTTGCTGTTTACTTCTGCCAGCAGTCGCTCGGCTGAATCACGTTCAGCAACCAGTTCAACCTTTGATGAGCTATCTGCGGAACCGCCTCGAATAACCGACTCGGTGAGCACATCTCCGGCTTTAGTGATAACTCGCAACTTTGTGGCATTTGGCTCGGCAGAGTAAAGCCTTCTCGCCGCAGCGAGATCGTCAACCACTACAACATCACTAAGTGTTGCCAGAATTCCGTTAGGTGCTGAAACTACATCAACTGCGTTCCGAGCCCCAGCAAGGTTAGGCAGGTTAGCCGGCTTAGCCCGATTCTCAACATCGGCAATAACCAGTTCAACGCGACCGGCATTGAACTGCTTCAAATGTTCAATAGCGGATAGTGCATCGTCTCTTGAATCAGCCAGAATCGCATCGGCGAGTGAACCAAGAGCCGCAGCAATTGCAGCTTCGAAGCCAGGCTCAATTTCAATCTGGCTGGCTAGTAATCCTCTAATCCCGGCAAGTCCTGCGTTCGTGATCTCACTGGCTCCGTCTTTGCGTTCCAGGGTTAGATTCAGGGCACTGCGCTTAGCCTGCAACGCATCGCGTTCACGCTCGGCGCGGTGCAGTTGCTCACGAATATCTTCAATGCTGTTGGCTATCTCAGAAACGGATTTTTGAGCAACTTCGTAATTCTGCTCATAGGAGTTATCGGCTGGTTGACTGCGGTTGAGTTCCTGCTCCAGAGAGCTAAGTTCATCGAGGGCTTCTTGCTGTCGAGTAGCACTATCGGCGACGGCAGCTTCCTGACGCTCAAGTTGTCCAACCAGCGAAGTTACTTTAGCTTCGGCTAGGTTGATGGCTCCTGCCAGTGTGTTAAGCCTTGAGTCGTAGTTTGCAATTTCTTGTGATTTAGCCGCTGCTTGAGTATCAAATGCCTCCAGCACAGCTCTGGCATCGTCCCTGGTGCGCTCGGCAGCTTGCAGTGCCTGACGCAGTGTTTCAACCGCAACGGTTAGTTCCACCACGTTGCGGTCAGCAACATCTGCCTCGGTGGCGATAGCCGCAGGGTTAATCAGTGCGGCTTTAGTTTTGTTCTGGGAGTCAAGCAAGGTGATTCGCTGGTTGGCGATGGTCATTAGCGAACGGAACTTCTCGGTTAGTGATTCCAAGTTGAAGGCGAGCGATCTAGCCTGCTCAACTTCACTGGACATCTGAAGTCTTTCCAGTTCGCCGAGCCGTTGGTTATTAGCATCTAGTTGCTGTTGCAAAATGTTTCGCTCAGCTTTGCGATCTGCCTCTGACTGTGATGTTTCATCCAAGCCGTTTAGCAGTTCCACGATGTCGGCAGCCATCAAACGAGCTTTGGCATCGCGAACCACGCTGGCGATACCCTGAGCCTTCTTGGCGGTTTCAGCCTGCTGGCTAAGTGGTCTCAACTGGCGTCTAACTTCACCGGCAAGATCGTTCAATCTGGTCAGGTTAGCCTGCATGGCTTCCAGTTTGCGTTCAGTCTTTTCTTTGCGCCTGCGGTGTTTCAAAATACCGGCAGCTTCTTCGATGTAGTTCCGTCGCTCTTCGGGGGTTGCCTTGAGGACACCGTCTAGCATTCCCTGACCTACGATTACGTGCATCTCACGGCCCAAACCGGTATCGGATAAGAGCTCTTGGACATCCAGTAAACGGCAGGGTTCACCGTTGATCGCATACTCAGAACCACCATTACGGAATAGGGTTCTAGAAATAGTTACCTCGGCGTAGTCAATCGGCAGGGCACCGTCGGCATTGTCAATGGTCAACGAAACTTCGGCTCGGCCAAGCGGACCTTTGGTTGCGGTTCCGGCAAAGATAACGTCTTCCATCTTGCCACCGCGAAGAGTCTTAGCCCCCTGCTCACCCATAACCCAGGCCAGAGCGTCAACGACGTTGGACTTACCTGAACCGTTTGGCCCCACTACACAGGTGACGCCTTTTTCTAGGGCAAAAGTGGTAGGAGTAGCGAACGACTTAAAGCCCTTGAGGGTCAGGCTTTTCAGGTGCAATTTAGTTCGCTTTCGTAAGGGGAAATAAGACTTAAGTCTCTATAAAAAATTACCTCATATAAAACACCGAAACGGCGATAAGGGCTATTTTGAGGCTCTAGAAGTCCTAAGTTTTTGGCAATTGGGGCAATAATGGCTTCCTCGGTTCATCCAGTTGTCGCGTCTGATAGCCCGCCCACACCGATTACAGGGTAAACCGGTCATTCCGTAGGCGTTCAGGCTGACACTGAAATAGCCCGACTCCCCGTTGATGTTCTTGTATTGCTCATCAAAGCTGGTTCCCCCAGCCTCAACGGCCGCCGCCAAGACCTGTGTGACCTCAGCCATGAGCAATGAAGCCTTGGCATTGGAAATGGTCGAAGCTGGCTGGTCATAGTGAATCCTGGCCCGCCAGAGCGACTCATCGGCATAAATATTGCCAATTCCGCTAACCACCTGTTGATCCAACAAAACCCTTTTGATTCCGGAATGCTTAGCCTTGAATTTCTTTAGCACAGCATCAAGGTCGTAATTTGGATCTAGCGGATCACGAGCAATGTGTTTAGCCTGACTTGGAATCAAATTACTCCAACTGAATAGTTCATTAGTTCCACTAAAACCAGCGGTTAGTCCATCCGGGGTCTCTTCCATGAAATCAATCGCCAAGGAACCAAAGATACGTTGATCGACAAAACGAAGCTCCAGCCTCTCTCGCTCAGCAGTCCTAACTTTGATGGTTACTCGAGTAAGCGCTTCGGCCTCAAAGTCAGGTGAGCGAAGCAGCATCTGGCCGCTCATGCCCAGGTGGCCCATCAGCGCTAGCTGCTCTTCACCGCGTTTGCGACTGAGGGGCAACCAAAGAAACTTACCCCGGCGAACCGCAGCTTCGATTTTTCTTCCGCTGAGGGTCTCAATGAAATCTCGGCTTCCGGCGAGGTGGCGTTTTAGGCTTCTTGGGTCGTGAACGATAACTGACTGAACTTTAGCTCCGGTTAGACTCTCGGCTAAACCAGCTCGAACTGTTTCAACTTCAGGTAATTCGGGCAAGACTAACCCCTTAGCATTTTTAGTGCTGAGCTGGCGGCTAGAGCTTCAGCCGCCTTACGAGATCTGCCTTCACCAAAGCCGATCTTTTTGCCGTCAACCAAAATAGTCGCAAAAAAGGTTCGATCATGGTCTGGTCCCTCATGGGTAATCTCAAATACCGGTTCACCTAAGCCCATCTTCTTGATCAGATCCAGTAAGACTGTTCTAGGTTCGCTGGTTTCTAACAGCACCTGACTGTCATCAATTAGCGGAAAAATTAAATCGCTGACGATTCGGTGGGCTGCATCGATTCCCCCAGAGATAAAGGCGGCACCTAGAACTGCCTCAAAAGCATCAGCAAG
>Ga0222712_10001313_pt1 | contig 31022 bp, 15 predicted proteins | sample C33_657DmetaG_FD_165043 | JGI IMG/M metagenome (GOLD analysis project Ga0222712, IMG submission 165043) | Estuarine water microbial communities from San Francisco Bay, California, United States - C33_657D | ecosystem: Environmental > Aquatic > Marine > Unclassified | place: USA: California...
CTAAACCGGCAGATGGAAGAGCTTTTAATGTGTTACCAAATGCTCCACCATATGATTTTGCTTTGGCTAATAATCCTGCCCCAGCACCAGCAGCGGCGGCGCCGGCGCCGGCTGCTCCTGCGCTAGTGGCGGCAGTTGTAGCAGTTGTTGCTGCCACGCTTCCAGTAATTAATCTAGTTATTAATGTTATTAATGATGATATAGCAGATCCTACCATAGATTTAACTACTGACGCACCAAATAATAATCCGAATGCGGCTACTAATCCTGTAATAACTGTAGGCGATGTAAATACTGATTTTATAGTTTCTGTTAGTACATAAGTTATGCCAGGTAATGCATCTTGAAATAATTTTTTAGCAAAGTTTTTTATTTTTTGGCCAAACGTATCACCTTTGATTTCTTCAAGCCAATTTTTGATATATTCAGCAGTTTCTTTTATCCACGGAATAAGTTTGTCTCGTAACGTATCGCCTAATTGTTTGCCGCCTCCTGCAAGATCTCCAAAGAAAACTTTAACAATAGTTCTAGCTATATCAGTTAGTGCAGTGTTTAGTGTTCCTAAAACAGTTTGACTTCTTTTAGCGTCATATAGGCGTTTAATTTCTTCTTGTCGTTTTTTGTCGTATAATGATTTTTCTTCATCACTAGCGTTTGCTGATAATTGATGTTCTTTATCCCAAGCCGCCATCTTTTCTTTAATAATTTTTTCGTCAGCTTCAGTTACACCCGAGTCCATAAACGCACGAAAGAATTCATTAATACCAGGTGCTAGTTCTCCAATAAGATTATTTCTAACTGTGGTAAATGCACCTGTTACTTGATTCATAACATTTTGAAAATTAGCTCCAGCAGTAACCATTGGATCGTTTATGTCACCCACGCCATTAATAGCTTTAGCTAAACGGTTACCAGCGGCTTTAACATCAAAACTAGCATTTTGAATTGTTCTAGCAAATTCACTATCACCGATTAGATATCCTAACTGGGTTAATGTTTGGTCATCCATATTTGCTAACAAGGATTGATACTGTAGTAAAAATGATTTAGGCAGCTTACCATTTTCATACATAGATCTATTCATTTGCATAGTAAGTGCTACTAATTGCTGACCAGCTGTACCTTGATCAGCAATATTTTGCAAATTACTATCCATCAATGGAATTTGTAATGCTGCCGAGTTAACTAAACTTTGAAATAGTTTTTTACCCTGCTCGCCTAAAGCACTTGATGCACCGATAGTGCTGTTAATTTCTGCCATTAAGGCTTCTCGCCTACCTGCCGCAGTTTTAGACATTAAGTTTTGAATATTAGCGTTGTTGTCTAAAAACTGCTTCTTATCAGCAACAATATCCTTCATCGATACGCCCATTACACTGGCTAATCGTTGTGTTTCTCTGATAGCGGCTGTGATACTTTTTGCTTGAGCATCACCCAACTGCAAATTGCCTGCCATTGCACGTTGGCGTATATCTAATTCTTCAGCGGCATATTCTGCGGCTTCTTCTAATGTTAAACCTAAGTCGGCTGCAAAAGTGCCTGCGCTGGCAACACCACTAACAAATTTTGAAAAGTTTGATTTTCCTAAAACAGCACTGGCACGACCGAAACTAGTTAACATGCTGGCTGCTTCGTTGGCACTCATACCTAAACGAGTTAAATTGCCCACAGCATCTTGCGCTTCTCGGCCGGTTCCGCCTGCACCGCCTAAACCAGATTGTGCAAGTTGTCTAAATGCATCACTGGTATCCATGAATGTTTTGTATAGTAGGCCAGCGCCGGCTGCTAAACCAACTGTTGCTGTTTTAATAGCCGCAGTTAAAATATTACCGCCGGCGGTAAACGTATCACGCATATCACTGCCAACACGATCAGCAAAATTTGTTCGAAATTGTTTTAGTGCCGATATTTGTTTGTCGCCTGCTGTTTGAACAGCATTTTGTAATGCTTTAGCATCTTTTTCTTGCTGGCTAGCGGATTCTTTTGTGGCGGTAACAACTTTCTTAGTTGCACCAATCAAATCTTCGTAGGCTTTTTGTGCTTTAGGATTCGTCTTTACCAAAGCCTGCATACTTTTTAATAACAATTGTTGCGTAGAATCGAGGGCATAATCAGGAAGTGTTACTTCTGATTGATTCCCATCTTTGTCAACTAGGTTAATTTTATGCGGCATTCAAAATTTCCATTATATACAGTTTTTATGGCGATAAATAACGAGTAGCGGATATCTATCCTAATTATATTTATCTACTCAATTAACAGGAGTTTTAATATGCCAAAAACAAATAATCCACTAAGTGGTTATTTCAGAGCACCAAAGTTGTACACTAAACTGCCCAGTGGCGGGAAATTTTATTCGGATGATGTTATTGATCTTAACGACTCAAAAGAAGTTGCTGTGTACGCACTAACTGCCAAAGACGAAGCAATTCTAAAAAATCCAGATGCGCTACTAAACGGTGAAGCAGTTACACAGATTATTAAGAGCTGTGTACCACAAATTCAAAAGCCACGAAAAATGTTGAGCAGTGATATTGATACATTGCTTATTGCTATTCAAGGTGCTACATACGGTGACGACATTGAAGTAAAAGGCAAATGTCCTGTATGCGAAAAAGAATGTACCAGTATTGCCAGTGTTGAAGGTGCGCTTGAAACAATGACCACACTAGAAGAAACATATTCGTTTGAAACAGCATCTGGTTTAACCATTGAAGTAAAGCCATTTAGTTATGATAGCACAATCAAAGCTGGTATTGCTAATTTCCAAAGCACTCGTAGCTTACAAAGCCTTTCATCTATTGAAGATGAATTAGAACAGCTCAAAGCATTTAACAACAGCTTTGTACGTATGGCCAGTGTTAACTTTGACCTTACAGTAGATGCTGTTGCTAGTATCCGCGGTAATAGTGAAGATGGCGAAGAATTTGTTGTTACAGATTCAGCTCAAATTCGTGAATTCTTAGAAAACTGTGAAGCCAGCGTAGGCAAAGAGATTGAAAAGACTATTGAAAACATCAGCAAAATTGGTGTTAATAAAACAGTCCAACTAGAATGTGAGGACCATGGTCCGTTTACACAGGAGGTTGGCTTTGACCCAGTAAATTTTTTCACAGCTTCCTAACCACAGCTGAGCCCGAGCAAATTGTTAATTACTTGGGCTCACTGAAAAAGGGAGCAGCCGAACTTCAAAAAAATATAACAGAACTCGTTATCTATAGTAACGGTGCATTCTCATGGACTGAAGTTTGGAATATGAGTTTTAGTGAAAGAGAAGTAGCCGTTAAAGTCCTTAATGACTACAATAAAATCAAATCAGGACAAAACCCTACAGATTGGATGTAAACAGTTTAGTTTAACATTCTAGACACTTCGTGTCTTATCTTACTGCGTTCTATCGTTTCGTTTCACTTCACTCTATCACTTGTAAGATATTTTTTAGTTGATTTAATTATTACTAAGTTATCACGATAGTGGAGTCATAGTTCACCCTTTGCAGGGTGAACAAAAAAGAAAGCGTCATCACGATGAGCTTCGCCATCTCCAACCCGGGTGCTTATTAGGAAGCAGAGCGCCTTCTCTCCCCATACACTACCGTCACTTGTATTCGCTCGGAAGCTGATATAATCTAGTGGAGTTTGATTATATCAACCAGTGAGTTGCTTTTTCTCAGAGCTCACATTCTTTCAATGCCATAACGTTGTTTGCATCTTGCCGACTGCATTCCAGAATCTAACGCCGCGTTTAACGGAGCCTCAAGGAAACCGATATAGTCCTCGGTGGGGCGGTGCAGTGCCTATGTGTGTGCCAAATTGGATGTTTTAAGAAAGCCAGATTTGATGTTTAATCTGCCATGTGTGCCATGTGTGTTGTGTATATAATTATGTGTCTTTCAACGCTTCTCGCAAGATTTTTGATCCTCCTACTCTAACGTTAATAATACCATTATAGTATTCATCTGTTTCGAGTACTCTGCGTTCAAACTGTTCTCTTGCTTCTAAGTAACTGGCTACACCTCTGCTAGGACAGAAATAAAGTATTTCTCTAGTAAAGTTATTAGGGCCTAGTAGTGCAACATCTTCTAACAAGTTGTCGCTACTGCCCCAATACTCTCGCCAATCACTTTCAACTGTACTTCTACGCTTGTTTTTCTTGCCCTTTAGTGGTGGGCGAGTTTTTTTAAACTTGGCTAACTTTTTACCCACATACTTTTTGTTGTTGGTTAAGTTAGTAATCAAGTATACAAATGCTTCAGTGCCTTCAGGTAATTCGTTTACTGTTTGACCTTTATATGTCCAATTCATACTCTTATTTAAAAGAGCATGGGAACATATATTAGCTATTTTGAATTAGTTGACATACTCAGTATCAGTATTGTAACTAGTAAAGCCACCTTCCTTAATAACTGTTAGCACGTTGTTTACACGGCCAACCAGTTCTTCTTTGTGACTGATTAAGAAAATGTTTTTGTTCTGTTCGCGATTCATTTTCTTAAGAATAGCCAAACTGTTTTCAACACCCATCGTGTCCATACCTGAATCGATAAGTTCGTCAATACACATCAAATTCATAGGATGATTTAGGCTTTCGTAAATATCACGGAATGCCCAACTTAGACTTAGGATAAGTCTATTGCGTTCACCACGACTTAAGTTATCAAAATCTAAGTCTCTGCCATATTCAGTAATCTCAACAGTTAAGTCGCTGTTGAATTTAACATCATGCGGCAAGCCAATCTTCTCTAGATAGTATGCAAGACGATGATTTAAGTAACTGATGTTTTGATCAATAATACGTTTACGAATAAAGCTATCTTTGCTGGTAAGCAATTTAAGTAGAAACTCTTGATGCTCTTTTAACGATGTTAACTCGTTGATACGATCCCAACTAATTTCTTCAAGACCTGTTTCTCTCAGTTGTACAATCTGTTCAACGTAAGGGTTCGTTTCTTGTAATTTTTCTTCATACTGTACTGCTAGTGTATCCAAATTGTGTTTGTGTTCCAGCGCACTTTCCAAGTTGTTATAAAATGTATCTTGCTCAACCGGAATAGATTTATATACATCTAATGCAGTTACTAACTCGTTTAGTCGCGTCTGTACTTCGTCGTGATACTTTTGTTCTTCTGCAATTTTTCCTACAAGTTCGCGAGTATATTCTTCGTGAGTATCTAAGTGTGCAGTACCTTGTCCACATGCAGGGCATTGGCCCTCGTGAGCTTTTTGTAAATTGTTTTTTAATTCGACTAGTTTCTTAACACTGCGATTAAGACTAGTTTCTGTACGGTCCTTTTCATTGTCTAGTACAGTTTTAGCATCTGTTTGTTCTTTTACACTTTGATTGTGTTTGTGATTAGCAATTTCTTTTTCAACATCAATCTCATTAAGTGTTTCAATTGTAACAGCCATATCAGCTAGTTTATCAGCTTTGCTTTTATCCCAAGCACGACTACGGCTTTCAATCTCTGTAATATTCTTTTCAATACGTTCATTGCTAGACTTTACTGCGGCAATGCGTATTTCTTCTTCTTTAATAAAGTCCTTTGTATTTTTTACAAGGTCTTTAAGGATCTCTGCTTTTTGACTTAGCTCAGTAATGCCCAGCAACTGCTCAATCATTGTGCGTTGGTCATTGCTTTTCATAGCCAAGAACGGCTCTGTATATGTGTTTAGTGCAATAATATGCTTGAACATATCATGCGGAAAACCCACAATCTTTTCAATTTCTTTTTGTGTTTCTCGGCTGTCACCTTGAGCATCATCGTCTTCGTTTGATGCATCACCGGTATCATTTCCATCTACAATAAGTCGAAGGATGTTAGGCTTACGCCCACGTTCAATACGATATTCCTTACCATTGAGCTCAAAGTCAACAGTAACAATCATGCCTTTGCCGTTTGTTTTGTTAATTAAGTTATCTTTACGGATATTAGTAAGTGCTTCACCGTACAGTGCATAACTGAGTGCATTAATGATAGTAGTTTTACCGGTACCGTTACGACTACCGTCACCTCCCAAGTCTAGGTTATGCCCTAATACTAACGTAAGGTTACAATTATCAAAATTTACAGCTTGAGTTTGAGCGCCAATACTCATAAAGTTTCTGGCGCTTACATTTTTAATTTTTAACATTAACTGTCTAATCCGTGATAGATATCAATCAATATCTGCTTGTCAATAGTGTTTGATTCAATTGTTTGTAATTGTTGAATAACAATTTGATCCACGCTTTCAAACTTAATCTCTCCACCTTGAAATTCTTGTTCTTCTTCTTTAACAGGAATAAGCTGAAGTTCTCTTACACCGTATTGCTCTGCAAATTTTTCCCGTATGAAATTTGCCTCTTCATATGAGATACTGATGTTTAATTTTACACGAGCATGGGTGTATTTGTCAAGTAGTTTTTCGTGATTATCTAATAATTCGGTTAGTGTAATAACTTTAAACTTCGGACAGTCGTCCCAGTTTACATATACAGGCTCTTCGCCCCAAGTTAGGAACATTGCACCACGTTCGTTATCGTCAACGTCTGCATAGTTATGTGGGAAAGCATTACCAATATAGTGAATGTTGTTCTTGTACTGACGCTTGTGGAAGTGTCCACTGAACACATATTCAGGACCAGTTAAATGTTCTGCTTTGAGCCCGCCGTGATCCGGCATCTCTACCATTGCATTCATTTTAAAGTAGGGCAACTCTAAGTGTCCAAACAAGTATTTGACTCGCATCTTTTGTACTTGCTTCCACTCGTCTGCTACCAGCCATGGGAGAATAGCAACATCGTCTTGCACAAACTTTTCATCTACCATTACAAAATTAGGTAGATCTCTAGCATACTCTACGCTGTTAAGCTCGCGCTTGTCTTTGTAGTACAAGTCGTGATTACCAGTGATAAAGTAAACTTTTTCAAAGTTGTCATTTAGCTTTTTGAGGTCTTTGATGCTGGCATTCAGTGTGGCAACATTTACGCTGGCACGATGGTGACTCCAATCGCCTAGGAAGATGCATGTTTCTGCCCCACGGGCTTTTGCTTCTGCAATGAACCAATCAACAAAACGATGACAGTCGTCCAGATGGATGCGGCTGTTTTGCTTTAAACCGTAGTGAATATCTGTAAAGCAAGCCGCTGTCTTAAACAGCTGACTCATTGTTCGTCATACTCCTCAAATGAAGCTTTTTCTGTTTCTGCGATTTCTCGCAAAGCTCTAATTTCTGCTTCATGCGCCATCTGTCTACCAAAACTTGGCAAATGACCGTGTTCAATAAGAATGTCATCACGAATAACTTGATTTCGCTTTTCTAAGTTTAGTACACGGGTAAAACTGTTGTTCACTGCGGCTGTGTAATAAGCAAATGGATTATCCGACTTTGCTTCGTTAAACTGTAGTCCAACTTGACTTAGCTGTACCAATGCTTGACCACGCATTTCGTCAATGTATGTGTATCCACGCCAGTTACTGCGATGACTATAACGTTCAACTAACTTAAGAAACATTGTTCCTAGCTTGTTTGTAATCTTACCATGGTCAACACAGAATTCACCATTGCTTAAGCTACCACGCCAGTGACTGCGAGCCACTTCTTTTAGTTCACCATTTTGATATGCATAATGCTTATAAGGAGGGAAGTTTACACGACTTTTTTCTTCAGCTTCATTTTTTGGATTCTTCTTACGACCTTCTTCTTCTGGGATATGCTCGTAAGTCATTACTCGAAACACTACAGCTTCGTCATCGATTGACGAAGGTTCGATAGCAAAGTCTTTTTGCTTTGGCTTGTTTCTGTAATCTTTTGAATCATGTGTCAGCATTGCTTCTGTATATGCTTCAGACTGCAATCTGTTTGATTTGTTTTCTTTAGCTTCTTTGAGTGTTTTCTTATTAATATTTTTGACGTTATCTAAAATAATGTCGTACATATCATAACGATCATCTTCGATGTAGCAGTAGCTCATCTTGCTTTTATGAATCTCTTTTAAGATATCTTTGTTATTTAGGTAGTTAACCTTTTTTGTTGTTGTCATGCAAACTCCTATAGTTCTACCGTTATTATATACTATAACTTATCTGTGTCAAGATAAAATAGTCCAGAATATTGATAAAAATTAAAGCATACTTTAATTACGGTGATAAATATTGATACAACGGGAGATAAGCTATGCCATTTTTACCAGCGGCGCAACGAGCACTAGTTTCAAAAGTTAACAATGTAGCAGGTGGTGCAGTAAACAAAATTAAGAATCCTCTACTTAGAGGAGCAGCCGGCCAGTTGATTGATAACTTGCTTCCGGGATTTGGTGGCGGCACACCCGATTTTACCAATAACGCATTTAGAGAAGCAGTTGGCGAGCGTGTAAAAACACTATTAACAGCAACAGAGCAAGCGGCAAGGATTCAAATTAAGACCGCAGACGCAGGTAAATTAGGCGATTCCTACGATTGGCGAGCAAGACTACGTCCTAAAGAAGGCGGTGTGTCAAAATTTTACAGTAGACTTGGTGTGAAATCAAATTATCTATTACAACCATTAGAAGAATCAAATGGTATAGTTTGGCAATATACACCTAATGTATTTTTAAGCGGTAGTGCTGAATATAATGAATCATTAATGCAAGGTATGAATTATCCTATTAATACGTTTATCAGCAGTAGACCGCCCGATATTCCAGTTGCCGCAGATTTCTCAGCCAACAATCAATATGAAGCAAGATATTTGTTAGCTATTATGACATTCTTGAAAATATGTACTAAGGCATATTTCGGCGATGACGCTGTTGCAAAAGGGCAAGCCGGCGTGCCGCCGCCCGTGTTACTATTTGAATATTTGGGAGATCATGGTTTTAATAAGGTTCCAGTAGTTGTAACAAACTGGAGTATGCAATTACCTGATAACGTTGATTATGTACCGGTGCAAGTTAATGACCAAGTTACATATGTTCCAACGTTAACAAATATTATGATTAACTTAAAACCACAATACACACCACATAAGCTACGTAAAAGATTCAGCGTTGAAGGAATCACCAGCGGAGTACAATATAAGGATGGGTTTATCTAATGCCTACTTTGATTTATAACAAAGACAGTTTTTTAAAGTTTGCAGGTTTTATTGATGATACTTTTTTAGACATCAATAGTCTTCCTTCTTTGCCGTCAAATGTGGATGATGAAGCATATATTATTAATGCAAAGTATGCAGAACGACCTGACCTTTTGGCATTTGACTTATACGGCAGTACAAGACTGTGGTGGGTATTTTCACTTAGAAATCCTGATTTATTAAAAGATCCTATTAGAGATTTTAAAGAAGGTGTAAAAATATTTTTACCCACTAGTGAAAATGTTAATATTGTATCAAGCAGTAGATAATGGCGAAATCACCCGAAATATTTGATCCCTATTTAGGAAAAATGTACGGTAACATACTTGATCAGTATGATAATCCTACATATAATCTAAAGCTATATTTAAAGCCAGGGTCTGAAACGGCGAGCAAACAGCAGGTAGCCAACCCCACATCAGGCGCCACCGCACGACAAACTACCGGTCCAGGACAAGGAACAGCTACACCCCCAACAGATAAGAAAGTTGTTGTACTTGCACAAACGGGTGTAACAGGAACACAAATTGATAATTTAGAAATAGATGGATATGCAGATGTTTCATCATCCACTGCTGACGTTACTTCTTTGTCCGGTTCATTTAGTATCGTTCAACCCGGTGCAGCTAATTTTTTAGATCAAATACAATGGGGTAGAAAGTATTTAGGCGCATCTGATACTGAATTAGGTACTGTAGATTTTTTCATGTACTTAGACATTACATTTTACGGATATTCTAGTGATCCCAATGACAATCAAGCAGGCGGTGAAATAATACAGATACTTGATACCGTAACATATAAAATTTTAACAAAAAAAATAGAAGTTAAAATTGATAATACTGGTAGTCGATACGAGTTTCAATTTACCGTATCATCTACTTTAGGTTTTGCTGATCATATTTTTAAATTGAAGCAAAATATTGAGATTCAAGCAGGAACAATTAAAGAAGCGTTTGCAGATTTAGAGAAAAAATATAATAAAGTATTATCAGAAACAGCAACACAATTTGACGTTCCGGATAAGGTAAAATTTAACACAGATGCGTTGTTAAAAAGTAGCGGCTCGCCTCCTGGTACTGTTGGCGCCGCAACTGACTTGTATATTAAAGATCAATCTTTACCAACTCATAAAACATCACAAAATCTAGAACCTAGTACTAGGGTTAATTATGCTCCAGCGCCCGAAACTGCAAAAGATTTAAGACGAGCTGAAGCTACTGCAAGTGTTACAGGCAAAAAGCAAGAACAAGTGTTTGATCGAATTAGAATTCCTTTATCGGAAAATGATAGCTTGTACAAAGTTGTTTTTACAATTTTAGGAATGAATAAAGAGTTTCAAAAACTAACAGCAAGAAAAACTGATCTAGACAATCCAGGCAATAACGAAGTAAAACCAGATAAAACTTTTGTAATTTGGTACGACATACATTGTGAAATTAAGAATATTAAATGGGATAAAAAGCGCAGTGCTTATGCTAAAGAATATATCTATACGCCGTATTTGGTTAAAGACATAAGAAGTGATGTAGCACTTACCACAAAAGAATACGAACACCTTAAAGAAAAAGATAGTATGCAAGGGTCAAATGCTAACAATAAGACACCGCTGACTGCACTAGCTACTAAACGACTACAAGATTTATACGCAGCCGGCGCATTATCAAAATCTTATTTTTATATCTTTACAGGATTAAACGATCAAATACTTAATTTAGATATAAATTATGATCAAGGTATTGGATTATTAATGCCACCCAAAGGAGGTATGGTGGGTGACTTTTCTGTAGTATTGGCACCTTCTTTAAACAACAGCGCATCTATAAACGCAGATTTAACTTTGGGTGACAAATTAGAGGCAGCAAAAAAAGCTGCTAATGTAGATTCATTAGTTGACGTTTTTAAACAAATTAAGGGTTTAGCTACTAATATTAATGGACTTGCATCTAGTTTAGGAAGATCGGTACAAGAAATTCAAAATGCCATTACTGATACTACCGGTAACACTGCAAGAGCCTTGGCAAGTAGTTTAGATGGTGCAACAGTTAACAGTACACTTCGAGCGTTTGGCGCAAGCGAAGGCGGCGATCCGTTAGCAGTACCAGGACCATCTACACAAATCACAGTGGAAAATAGAGGTGCGTATTCACCGGAAGTCAGTGGATTTTTATACGGTGACGATTTTGTTGTGCCTGGAGGAAGCATCACTGCTGAACAAATAGAATCAGCAGGACTAATGGCATTGGATGCAAAAGGCACAGCAATTGTTACTCCTCATGCAAGACCAATAGAAAAAACTATAGCTTCTCCGTTATCTGGTATGACCACTGATGGTCCTGCAAGTATGTTAATGGGATATGCATATAGATCAAGAAATATGACTTCGTTCCTCATGACTGTTAATTTAACATTAAGAGGAGATCCGTACTGGCTCACACGCATAAACACCGAAGAATTTACAATAGAAAAACCTAGCAGAGATTCTACTCATAATCCTCCAGCTAACGGCACAAAATATTATTTCTTATTGACCATCGGTAGTCCAACTAAGTTTGATTTTAATTTACAAGATGAAGATAATAACAGTGGTTATTGGAGTGACGGCAGAGTTAGTGGAACTTTTAGCGGCTTGTATTGGCCACAAAAATGGAAAAATCGTTTTAACAACGGAATTTTTACAACAGAAATAAAAGCAAATAAAGAAATATCTGTGCCGTTACAATGGATCAAACGTGTACCACCAGGCCAAACACCGCCAGATTGGGATAGCTTAAAGGTTACTCCAAGTGAAACACAACTATTCTTAGATGCAACCGCCGCTACGTCAGTTAAACCAGACAGCCCAACCGGACCAACAAGTAACCCAACACCGCCAAACGCAACCGGATTTAGAAATCCGGTGGGCGATGCAAAATATAGAGTAGGTGATGGATTGGGCGCAGGCCGCAATCATGAAGGTGTTGATTTATCTGGCATGCCCGCCGGGACTCCAGTCTACGCAGCCAAAGGCGGAACAGTTATTCTTTCTGGAGAATTGAGAGGATACGGACAAGTTATCTATATTAATCACGGTGATGGCACACAAACTAGATACGGACATTTACAAGAAGGATCTCGTCTCTTTACAGCAGGACAACCAGTTACCGCTGGAGAGCCGATAGGTAAAGTAGGTAATACCGGAACATCTACCGGTCCTCATTTACACTATGAAGTTAGAACAGGTAACTCCGGCAGTGTAGTTGATAAAGATACAGTCCCAGTTGAAGCAAAAAACTATTTAGGAAGATAACATGTCTAGACAATCAGTACCAAGTCACACAACAAGTACTTCTAAAAATCATAAACATGTTTATGATAATGAAGCAAAACCGCTATGGGGAACTTATTATGGTGAAATAGTTCGAGTAGCAGATGAAAATGTAAACGGAACACTTTGTGTTAACATACCACACCTTGCAAAAGATAACACAAAAAATACTTTTCTTGTTGATTGTACATGGACCAGTCCATTTGCAGGTGTTACTCCTACTGCTGGTGTAGGTAAAGATGTAGAAAGTTATTTACAAACTCAAAAAAGTTATGGTATGTGGATGCAACCACCCGATGTAGGCAATGCTGTATTAGTTGCATTTGCTGACGGAAAAATTAAAAATGCTTATATCGTGGCTTGCATATTTAGAGATCAGCTTCATTACATGGTTCCTGGCATGCCCGGCTCACAAACAAATTATGGTGACAAAGGTATAGCTGTACCAGTAGCAGAAAAAAACATAAAAGATGCAAAAACTACTCACAAAGATGCGCTAAGACCTGTAGCACCTTACTTAACTGAAGCAATTGTTAAACAAGGTTTAATTAATGACCCTATTAGAGGCGCCGGTAATGCATCTAGTAAAAGAGAGGCACCCAGTAACGTATTTGGTATTCTTACGCCCGGACCATTTAAGTCTGGCAGTAGGGCAGAAGGAACCGAAGTAAACACTCACCGCACCGGTGGTCATCAATTTATTATGGATGATAATCCTGGTAGTCAAATGATGCGTTTCCGTACTGCTGGCGGTACACAAATACTGCTAGACGACGTTACCGGTTCAATTTACATGATTAACAAATCAGGTAAAGGTTGGTTTGAGATTGATGCATTAGGTAACATGAATTTTTATGCTGAAGGTTCAATGAACATTCGCAGTAAGGGTAACTTAAATTTTCGTGCAGACAAAAACATTAACATGGAAGCAGGCAACGATATTAACCTACGTGCAGCCGGCGACAATATCGGTGATGAATATCTAGGGCCTAATCCTGCTAAACTTGCCGGCGGAACAGCACTTGGCACAGGCGGTTCAATTAGATTAGATGCATCAACAGATATACAACAATTTGCTACTGGTAACTTTGGCGTAACTGCTGCCGGCGGCGACGTTGATATAAATGCTGCTGGTAGAATGGCTTTACAGACTAGCGGACCAAAAGGATTTTCGTTACTATCCACTACAGGACCAATTGCAGTCGAGGCAATGTTAAGCGGAATATCAATGAGATCAACCGCCGGCATCGGATTAACATGTCCTAGTAGTCCAGTTGGTATTATAGGAGCAATAATTAATCTAAATAATGGTCCTGGATTTCAAGCTATTACTACTACTGCTATGGGTCCAGGTCCAATCGGTCTTAACGATCACAAAGATCAGCCATCGGCCCCGCCAGAGTATGATTTAGAAGCAGGTTTAAAAGGCGGTAGTGGAGTAAAAAATGCTGGTAATCGTTCCGGCAGACAAGATACTATCAAAAGTATTGTAACAAACTTAATTACTGCTGAGCCTTATGCAGGTCACTACCAAGGTAAACCAACAGACAAAGCTGAACTAGTAGGTGCGCCAGCAGCCGCATCGTCCGACGTTACTAAAGACTTGCCACCGGCAGCTTCAACTACAGATGGTAAGCCGGACGATGCTCAAACACCTGAAGGAACTAAAGCAGGAGATAGTTATGTTGATGCTAACGGAAACACAGTTTCAAAACCTAATACATCACCATCTGCACAACGAGCTGTAACAGCGGTTAATAATCGAGCAGCTCAAGCTGCCGGTGCCGTTAACTCAGGTGCAAGAGCATTAAACGATGCCGCGGCCTTAACAAATGCAAAAATATCCGAACTATCAAAAGCTATTCCGACATACGCAGATATTCGAAACGGTATAAACAACTTCTTGTCAACTATAGAAAAGAAAATTGATGAAGTATTAGGGTTAACTGCATTCGTTGCATCTATAAAAGCAATGATACCGCCTATTAGATTCCCTACTACTAATGCATTACAGCAAAGAATATTAGCATCAGTCAAACAATTGAAGGAACTAGAATATCAGTTAAAACAGTTTTCATTAGATAAATTTGGTCTCCCAATTGATTTAAATTTTCCAGCTATTCAGGATTTACGAAACAATATTAATAATGTTATGGCTCAGGCTAAAGATGGAGCAGACGCTGTTAATAGACTCAGAGATCTAGGCATCGAGGTAACTAATGATAATGGCAGTCTCATTTATACAGATTCATTAGGTAATAAACTAGTTGATTTTAGTAATGGTATTGGCCCAATTGGTGCATCTTTAGCTACTCAAAGCGAATTAACAAAAACTTTTAATAACATAAAAAATGCTATTAATGTGCCGATATCAGATAATCAAGCACAGGCTTTGACATATTTTGCCAAAGACATCGGGGAAGAAAATTTTAGAAATAGTAACGTTGTTGCGGCATTAAACGAAGGCAAATACAGTGAAATTCCAAGGTTAATGATGCAGTGGAGTTTAGGCCCCGAAATAGGCAGTAATACACCAACACCTGAAAATCAATTGGTATATCGTCAAGATATAAGTGATATGAGATACTTCCAAGGGCAAGTGTTCCAATCACCTGATAATCTTGATATTGGTCCGCCAACCGGTACAACTGATGGTGAATTGACCCCAAGACAAATGGCAGATTTAATTAAAGCACGTCGCGAAGAATTTAATGCTAAGAACTACGTCGGCCCAACACAATATTATAGTGGTCCTAACAGGTAAAAAAATGGCAGCATTTCTGCTGCCATTTTAGTTCAATTGCCGAACTTAATTAAGCGTACTTAACTAGACGCTCCATATCATACAGTTCTTGGGGCACTGTATGATTGTCATACCGGAAGTTACCGGTAAGATTAACTGTATCAAATAGTGCGTACTTCTTTGTTACGCTATCATACAGTCCCAGTGTTACGAAACGCTTGCGCTGTTCGTAAATCTTATAGAAGCGATCGATTTTATTTTCCTTGTTGAACGCTTCAGCCTTAGCACATACTTCATCAAACTTTTGTGCAATTTTCTTCATATTAGAGATCACTCTCAGTTAGGTTGAACAAAATGTAGTTATTGCTAACTACACACTTACTATACTATTCTACGCTTTATATGTCAAGCGGATTTTTATCATTGACAAATATTTTTAGAGTACAGTTATCATCCTGCAACTCAAATTTCAAACGCTTTACTTGACCAATACCACGAACATATGCTCGACCATCTTCGTCAATTACTTCTAAGCGATCAACACTACGCATCTTTTCAAAATCTAAACCTTCGAAAATGATATTATGTAATGCCATATAACCACAGTCCATGCCAGCGCCATACATACCTGGATCAAAACCAAATACATCGTATAAAGCCCAACGATAACTGCCTCGATCAATTACTTCTGCTTTGTACATACGTTTAATTACAGAGTAAAACGCATCTTCACGTTCTTTTTCTGTGAGATTATCCCACCAAGAGTCAAGCTCTTGTTCGTACTGCTCTCGGCCTTTTTCTATCTCCTGACCAAGTTCAGCTAGTTTGTCTAAAGCATCACGACGTTTTTGATTTTCATCACTCATCATGTCTCCCCATCATTTGAGATAGCCCCGAGTCGTTACTTAAATCACCGTCAAAATCGCCTATGTCCTTAATTGACTTATAGGCGCGAGTTGCGGCATACGCAACAATACCAGTGATACCAAATACAGCAACAAACGCCGCTGTCTTAAGTGCTTGTTCTTTAGATACCTTCTTCAATGTCTTCCCTTTCTGATACCACAAATTTGTCACCGTCTACTGTAATAATTACAGTTTGATGCAAACTGCTACGAGTATAATCGCGGCCGCCATCAATCATGCGTCCGTCTTTTTCAACATAATCGTGCCGATAACGACTTACAATAACCTCACCATCATCTGTGGGGATACCTGCAATAGGATCGCTGAATGCCGTACTTGCTTCTGTAATGTACACACTACCTTTACCGTCACCGGTGTACGGATCAGTTTTAATAAACATACCAAAGTAATGGGTATGTCCCTTACTAGTATCTGGATTAGGCTGATAGAACACATCTACGGGGCTGTCGTTCCAGCCACCGTGCGGCCGTTTAGTTGCCCAGTAACCCATGTACTTGGCTCCGTATTTTTCTTCAATCTTACGGATACCGTCTTTTTTAAACCAATATCCATCTTCAGGAATCTTAACAAACATTACAAATCCTTTGTTATTGCACTGTACAACTATAACAAAAAAATCTTGTTGTGTCAAGGCTTATTTTGAACATGAATTAAAACTATATTTAATTTTTTTGATAAATATTGTTATGGCAACATTCAAAGGATTCAGTACATTAGATAGGGTAAAAGCCCCATTTACGCTTACAGATCAAGAGTTGATCAAGCGTGACTTGCTCAATGAGTTCTATACCAAAAAAGGCGAACGCTTAATGCGTCCTAACTTTGGTAGTATCATTTGGGATCTGCTAATGGATCCAAATGATGATACGTTGGCTCAAGTGGTTACTGAAGATATCAAGCGAATTGTTGAAAAAGATATCAGAGTTGAGCACGTTAACACTACAGTATACATTTCAGATCATGCTATATCTGCTGATGTTGAATTAAGATATTTGCCGTTCAGCAACGTTGAAAGTTTGTATCTTATTTTTGAAAAAGAAATTAACGAAGGTATCGAGTAATGGCAATAGTCAATAGACAAAATAATCTGTTTGCTGCTGAAGATTGGACAGTAGCCTATAAGGCGTACAGCCAAGTAAACTTTCAGGCATATGATTTTGATAGTGTTAGAAACGCATTAGTAGATTACGTTCGTACTAACTATCCCGAAAATTTCAATGACTACATTGAAAGCAGTGAATTTATCGCTATCATTGAAATGTTGGCGTACCTGTCGCAGTCTCTAGCGTTTAGAATGGATTTAAACAGTAGAGAAAATTTCTTAGAAACTGCTGAACGTCGAGACAGTGTATTCAAACTAGCACGTATGCTTGGTTATAATCCAAAGCGTAATGTTCCAGCTAGCGGCATAATGAAAGTTACTAGTGTTAGTACAACAGAACCGTTAGTTGACAGTCAAGGCAATGACCTCAATAATATTAGTATATTTTGGGATGACGCAAACAATACTCTAAGTTACGAACAGTTTATTACTGTGCTTAACGCTGCCATGAGCAGCTCTAACAGATTTACTGCGCCAGTTAAGTCTGGTACGCTAGGAAATATTCCAACAGAATTATATCAACTAAACACTTCAGTGACTTCACCGATTGCATACAATTTTAATTTATCAGTCGACGGAAGCAACAAGCCTTTTAATATTGTAAATCCAGATTTTATTGATAATGGTTACTTATTTGAAAGACATCCTGATCCTAACAATCTGTTTAATTTAATTTATAGAAATGACAGTTTAGGTTTATCAAGCCGAAACACAGGCTTCTTTGTGATGTTTAAGCAAGGTGAGTTAGAATTTAGAGATTTAGACTATACTGTTGCACTGCAAAGTAGAGAAGAAAACGTTGCAGTTGCTAACATTAATGAAGTAGACGTTTACTTGCAGGAAATTAACAGTGCAGGTCTTGTTATTAATAAATGGGAAAAAGTACCTAATACTGTAGGACAAACACTTAACTATAACAGCATATCAAAAGATACTAAAAATTTGTATGCAGTTGAGAATGTAGATAATGTTGGAATTAAATTAAAATTCTCTGACGGTAGTTTTGGTAACATTCCTTACGGAATTTTTAGACTTTGGTTTAGAACTAGTGACCCAACACGATACACTATTCAACCCGAAGATGCTAGAAATATTTCTATTTCGGTACCATATGTTGACAAACTTAATAGAGATCAAACTTTAACTTTAACATTTAAACTTGAGTATCGTGTAAACAACAGTTTACCACCAGAAAGTCTATCTGCTATTAAACGTAGAGCACCACAAGTGTTCTATACACAAAATCGCATGGTTTCAGCACAAGACTATAATGTATTTCCTTTGAGCCAAAGTAATAATATTTTAAAGTTAAAAGCTATTAATAAAACACATGCAGGCCATAGTCGTTATATTGACATTAATGACCCAACCGGTACATATCAAAGTTTAGATACTTTTGCAAAAGACGCAATTTTGTTTACAGAAGAAAGTAATCTTTCTGAAGCATTAACAATCAATGACAATACTACTCCTCGCGAAGTAGTTGTTAGTATTCTACCTGAACTTTTAAAATCACAAAAATTAAATAATTTTGTTTATTACGGCATGCGTAATACATGGACTACATTTCAAGAAAACAAATTTATTGTAAGCAACTTAAACATTCGTTGGGAACCATTACCTGCTAATGAAATTGGTACAACTGGTTATATGACTGAAACCTTCAGTTCTGGCACACAAGTTGTTATGTTAAACATCAATGATAGCACACAGATGTTTAAAGAAAATTCAATGATTAAATTTGTAAACTCGAACGATTTATCGGACTACAAATGGGTACGCATTATTAACATTGCTAATAACGGTGCATTATCAAGTGGCCTAGTAACTAGCGTTGGACCATGGACTCTTAGCGAAGATATTCCACGCGGATGGTTAGCAACAGAAGTTATTGTATCTTTAAGAAAATTATTTACTGTAGCAGAAGCTGACAGTATTCAAGCACAAATTAATGACCGTAAGACATTTGGTTTAGGATATGATTTATATGCTGATTCATGGTATGTTATCCTTAATAAAGATTTAGATAAAACTAGTTCTTTTTCAGTTAACTATGCAAAAAACACAAGCGGCAGCGGTTTAGACTCTAGTTGGTTAATTTTAATGGAATACTATCCAGTAGATGTATTCGGTTATAGATATAACCTAACAGCTCGAGGTCAAAATTATGTTGTTCAAAGTAAAAACGATCTAAAGTTCTACAATATTAAAAATGTAAAAGTACTAGATAACGAAAATAGATCGTCTAAAGATAAAATTACATTTACAACAATTAATGCCAAACCGTTTAACAGTGACATGTTTGAGTGGCACAAAGTGGGCAACAATGACTATCGCTGGAGAAATACTGCTACCGGTGCTACATATGTTCCTCGCGGTTACAGTCCTAATTTAGTGTTAAAAACTAGAGATACAAAATGGTATGATGTTAATGTGTATTGGAAGAGCAATTTTGGTTTATTAAAGCCTAGAGGAAGTGTAGCTAACACAATTGATACTGCAACAGGTAATCAGTTTGTTAGTGAAGCAACTGTTCTTTTAACAACGTTTTTTGACGCAGGTGTAACAGAGTCTCAATTAACATATGTAACAATTGCTAATAATTCGGGACAAGTTTCAAAAATTCCAGGTCAAATTATTATTCCTTTTGATAGCACTACATTCGGTGGCAATATCGTAGACCCTGCTACAGGAAATATTACATATAAATTATTTTCCGATGATGGAACATCGCTGTTAGTATTCAGTGGTAATGCAAATTGCTACAGCTACGGAACAACAGGGTTATCCAGTGTGGATACCACAGTTACCGGTCGTTTATATCTTGCAAATGCAAATGTTACCAGTCAGACAGGTAATTTAATTTACAGCGACTTACAATATAATCAATATCATTATGCAACTGACAGAACTAGTGCCGTAAGTAAAGATAAACTTATTATTGATTATATTCAAAACAAAGAAAGATTAGATCAAGAAATTGTTTGGGACGTAGTTGATGTTTACAAATATAATGATGGGTATACCGATCCAAGAAAAGTAATTGTTGCTCCAATCGACAGCGATAATGATATGGTACCTGATCGCCCACTACAATTTAAAGAATATGTGTATGATACAAACATACAGGTGTTTGAATATTATACTGATTTTGACGGCTACATTTACGACCGTCCGACAGAAGGTGTGATTGCTGATTTTAGAAATGAAAACAACATCCGATTCGACATATCTGCTAATACTATTTCCAGTGAAAGTTATGCAAAGACATATGATGCTGACATAGTAGACTGGATCTTCGCTAAAGATTTCGAAACAGCATCGATAATTGAAAACACACAAGGTAAAGCAGCTGGTATTAAAGTTTATGCAGTAGCAGAAAATAAAGTATATTTAAATACTCCAAACAGTACAAATATAGACACAGTAAGTTTAGTTGAAACCACAGACTTCTTTGTTAGAGTTGGCCGCGGCCCAACGCAAGATACATCATTGCCCTTACAACAAGATTCAGTAATACGTTGGCAGCACGTTGCGCCAAAAGATGTGCGTATCGATCCAAGTATCAGCAATGTTGTCGAAATGGTTGTATTAACTACTGCTTATCACGATCAAGTTAAGTCTTATCTAAAACAACCTGGCCTAACAACATTTCCAGTTGAGCCAACTAGTTTTGAATTAGCAACAGAATTTGAAAATCTAAATGAATATAAAAGTGCAAGTGATACGATTGTGTTTAGAAGTGCTAAATTTAAATTATTGTTTGGCGCCTATGCTGAATCTCAGTATCAAGCTAAATTTAGAGTTGTTAAATTAAGCAACAACATAAGTGACAACGAATTAAAGTCCCAGATAATTTCTGCGATAAATAATTACTTTGAAGTAGATAACTGGGAGTTTGGCGAAACATTTTACTTTACTGAATTAAGTTCATACATTCACCAACGTCTAGGTAGTGCAATTGGTAGTATTATTATTCTACCTCGCAATACTTCAGGTACATTCGGTGACATGTTCCAAGTAAAAGCAGATCCAAACGAACTGTTCGCAAGTACTGCGTCAGTTACAGATATTGAAATAGTAGAAAAAATAAGCTCTCAAATATTAAGAGCTGATCGCTAAAGGTGTACGTATAGATGGCTAATAAAATCTACAAAAAACTTCCGGTAGTATTACAAACTACAGCAATTAAAAACTTTTTTGATAGCACAGTTGAACAACTGTTTAGCAAAGCTAATGTAGAGATAGTAACAGGTTATATAGGTTCTAAAACAAACGCTGATCTAGGCGTTGGCGGTTATATCACCGAACCAAATTCAGATAAATCACATTATGCGTTATCTCCTGTAGTTAACACTATCAATTACACTACCAAAGAAAGTGAAGATTTTATTTTCTTTGATGAACTTATTGATATTTTATCAACATATGGCGTTGATACTTCTAATCAAAACAAAATTTTTGGTTCAAAGTTTTATAGCTTTGTCCCACCCATCGATATTGATAAGTTTGTTAACTACCAAGAATATTATTGGTATCCAGACGGACCAACTGTAATTGCTGTTGCGGGTACAATAGACAATCCTATTGACATTGACAGAGATGTTATTGGTAAACAATATTTTACCATGCTCGATGGTCGACAATTTAAAAATAGCATGGTTGTTCGCTTTAAGGGCGAGTTTGTAATACCTAGCACAGAACTGGAGATTGACTACATTGTACAGGGCGTAGGTGAAAGCATCTATCTAGTGCCAAGAAAGAATCAATTTCAAACAGTATTTTCTACACCTGTTGATGCTCCTTATGATGGTTCATATTTTCCTTTAAATCATCCTGATATTGCATACCAAGCAGGCAATATTTCTAGTGTTTCTATTGTTAACAGAGGTATCGGTTATGTAAATCCTTCTGTTAGTTTTACAGGTTCAAATACAAATGTTGCTACAGCAACAGCAAATATTGCTGCCAACGGTGCTATTACTGCAATTAATATTGTTGACTCTGGACAAGGATACACAAATCTTGTTAATGTTGTAATCGATGATATCGATATTGACTATAATATCGATGTTGCAAACCTATTTACTGGCTCAGCTAATGTAATTACAACTGAAGACATTTTTATTACAGCAGATCCTGCAAACGTTAGAGTAGGTCAGTCTGTAACAGGAATTTTTAGCGGTGTTGTTTCTAAGAAATTTAATGGCGCAGAAGTAGAAGGTTATTTTGGTACATACTTAACTGTACCAACAGCAAATGTTAATATAGGTACAGAAACATTTACATTTACCAGTCACGGTTTAGCTACTGATGATGAAGTTATTTACGATGCTGGCGGGGGTACACCTATCAGTTCTGTATCAGACGGCGGAATATACAAAGTATTAGTTGTTAATAATAATAGCTTCCGACTTAAAGACCCTGGTAATAGTTCAAACATTGTTTACATCAATGATACAGGAAACAACTTACAAGGTTTTATCAAAAAATCAACTACATTCACAGTAACTACTGTAGTAGATGGCGAATTAGCACCTGGTGTTATTTTACATAATAACAATCTAGTTAATAAAACAAAAATTGTTTCTCAAATTAGTGGAACTACAGGTGGCGCAGGTGTTTATAGGGCCGATCTTGCATACAATACTGTACGCACTACACCAGAAACATTTACAGTAAAACCAACTGTGGTATTAGGCTCACCAGTAACATTTGAAAAAGTTACAGCAACAACAACACCTGCATTGACTTTCTCGGGCAGAGATTTTCTTGCTGATGTTAACTATGATTGGCAAGGAATTGAAACCAATTTTGTTGGGTCTATTAGCGGTACAACCTTAACAGTGACTTCTGTAGGAAACGGTAGTATTAGTGTCGGCATGATGCTATCAGCCACCGGAATGCTTCCTTCAACTTTAATTGTATCAGGTTCAGGTTCTACCTGGACTATTAATAAAGCACAATCTGACATTACTCTAGCCGCGTCAAGTAACTTTGTTGGATATCCAGCTGGTGCAAGATTAGGTATTAACCCATCAACAGGTCAGTACTATCTAATGGGCGGACAATGGTCATATGACAGAAATGACATGGATGACGATGAGTTTGACGGCGACGCATTATGGGACGCAGGTATTAATGCAAGCCCACCCGAATATTTAACTATACAGCGCGGTGCTGAAAATACAAATATCTGGAGTACAATTAACTTTTGGTATCATAAAGACAGCTTTATTAATGCTGGTATGGAATTACCATCAGCTGAGTTTAGAGCTAAAAGACCAATTATTGAATTTGACCGTAGATTAGAGTTATACAATCATGGTAAACGTGGCGTTGGCAGTGTAATTGTTGCCTGTACCGGATATACTTTAGATGAAGTTAGAGGTCAGCCTACAGGATTCTTGATTGACAGCACGCCAGTTGAAAAACAATCAATTATTTTCCCCAACGAATCACCTGAAATTTCAAAATATGTGTATGTTGCATACACAGATGTATTCACAGATTATTTAGAAGTAGTAAGAGCACCACATCCTGAATTAAATCCAATTGGCGCTGTAGATGGTGACTATAACTTTGTTCCGTGGGAATTAGAGGTAGGTGATGTTGTGCTTGTTCGCGCAGGCGCCGCATCTATCGGCAGCGAATATACTTATTCGGAAAACGGTCTAGTATTATGCCAGAGAAAATTAAAAACAAATCAAGCACCACTATTTAATCTTTATGACATAGATGGTGATTATCTAGGAGATCCTGGTAAGTACCCAAATAATAACTTCCAAGGTAATAAGATTTTCTCTTATGCCGTCGGAACTGGTGTCAACGATAATGTGTTAGGTTTCCCATTGACATGGAAACCATTTAAAGCAAGCAGTGAAATTGAATTTATTGTCGACATGGCCGAATACTATCATGTGTATCAACCATATGGTGGCGGCGAAGAAGCAACAATAGGTTATAAATTTTACAAATTAGAATTAGCCGGCGAATATGAATTATTATCTCACATAGTGCCAGCCGAAAAACCTTCTCAACAGAGATTAGTTTCAAAATATACAATAGATAGATTCGATGTTGATCAAGCAGTAAGAGAATTTTGGATTGGGTGTGTACCTGATTCACGTCCTGATAACAGCTACGATATCAATGTAACTGTAAATGGTGTAAAGCGTATCGATTGGACTTACGGAAAATTTAAGCCTGGATATATTGTGTTTGACACAGCAGAATTCTCCAATGGAGATTTCATTTATATTGATGCGTTTTCAACAACAGGGCAACTTGTAGTAAGCGACAGAGCTATTACTAAATTTGAAATTCCTCTAGAATGGAAAAACAATCCTCTTAAAATTGAAACAACTAGAATTTCTTCTCCGCAGTTTACACAGCACTTTAAAAACTACATGGAACGCCAAGTAGGTTTTGAGGGTGACGCACTACAAATTAATAATTTCTCAAGCACACCGAGAGATACAACTTATGCAACAGACATTGCAGTGTCTGAGCAAGATGGTATATTAGGTGCGCTACTATTAGACGATCAGCCACATAATCTAATTGACGCTATTAGATTTAATGCAGAAGAATATAGCAAGTATAAAGCACGTTTGAAGAAAGAAATCAATGCTTACTATGCATTGTTTGATACAGATACTTTATCGAATGAATATGTTTTAGAAAAAGTTTTACAAAATATTGTTTCATACAACATCGGTAAAAATGTATTCAATAGAACGTATATTATTCCTTATGGCGATAACTACATTGAAAGTAGATTTGAAATCAATGATGTTAATACCTCGGAATTTGTTTCAACTTATTATGTTGATTTAAACAAAATTGAAAATAGTTTATTAGTATATCATTTAAATGCCGATACACTTCAAACACAGCTTTTAATTGTAGATAAAGATTATACAATATCAAGTTTTAGTCCTTTAACTTTACAGTTAACAAGTGAAGTTAGCGTTGATTTAGACGATGAGATTATTTTAAAAATTTATGATGCTGAGAGAGACAGCGCACAATGCCCTCCTACACCAAGCACACTAGGTTTATTCCCTCTACATGAGCCAACAATTGAACTAGACAATAGTTTTCAAACTCCTGTACGAGTTCTTATAGGTCATGACGGATCACGTACTACACTTTGGAATGATAGACGAGATGACCTGCTTTTAGAGTTTGAGAAGCGTGTATACAACAGTGCTAAAGCAGAATTTAGAATTGCTAATGCACTTCCTGAGCTTAATCTATACACACTAAAACCTGGTATTTTTAGAAATACTGGCTATACAAATTCTGAATGGGCTAGCTTTATGAGATACTATTTCTCAAATTGGGTGCTAGCTAACAAAATCGACTTTGTGACTAACGAGTTCTACAGCGACAGCAACGAATGGACATGGAATTATAGAGGAGCCGATACAAACTTACCAGGACACTGGAGAGGTTGGTTTGAATATTATTATGATACAGTAAGACCTCATACACATCCTTGGGAAATGCTATCATTCTTTGAAAAGCCAACTTGGTGGGACGTTCAATACGGTACAGATTATAGTAGCAACAATACTGATATGTGGAACGACCTTGAAGAAGGTATTATTCGTCAAGGCTTACGTGAAAACATCACAGCAGATGCGTATCTAACAAATAATCCATACCGCAGAGAAGGGTTACATCTAGTTCTTCCTGTTGATTCAGCTGGCGATTTACGTACACCTAAAGAAATTGCAAGTACAGGTACAACAACTAAAACTGAAGTTTGGAACAACAGCAGAGCTTCAGGATTAAATTACAAACTAGATAGTTTTGTTACAGTTAACGGGCTAAACGTAACTTATAGCAACAGCAACATCTATGTATCTGGTCGCAATATTACTAACCATATAGTTGATGTTGAAACAAATGCTGTTGGCTTTGGTCCAATTGAAGAACAGGATGTATCTTATAATATACCTAACGTAAACTTGAACTTAGTTGCAAGCTCGCCTACAACAATGCCAGACTATGGTATTGCTGTGTTAGTTAACGGTATTGCATATTATACGCCTAAGTCAACTAAATCATGGAACGATGAAGGTGACTGGCATTATAATAATGGTACTATCGATGACTATAACGAATTATCAACTTATAGTCATAGTACTGCACATGGTTTATTCCATTATCATTCTATTACACCAGACGTTGTTGGTTTAACAACCGGCACAGAGGAAGTAGACGGCGCATTAGTATGGGATCCAACTGAACATTCTCCTATTGTGGGTTGGGCGTTTGACGGCTTACCTATTTACGGTCCATACGGATACAGACAATACGATAATTCAGGAACACCAGTTAACTCTGCTGACATAGTTAACATCAAGAGTCCATTTAGACTACGTCAAGGTGCTCGCGTTGGCGGACCAGGCGGTTCTTATACAGGTATGTTTGTTGAAGATTACGAAATTGATGCAGCAAAACTAGGCCAGTCAGGTTACACCAATCAATATAACTTACGCTACGGTAAAACACCTGACAGTCCAAGTACACCAATTTGGTTCTATGTTGTAACAATCGACGACAACAAAAAACCAATGTTCCCTTATGCTGTAGGTGGCGGATACAAAACACATACTGCTTCAACAACTGTTTGGGCTGGTAAGTATTATGCCGCCGGCCAAGAACTAGACAAAAACAATGACAGTATCGGTACATTTGATCCTGATGCAACACCTGCATTAACAAGTACATTAGGCATTACATATGCAACAACAGACTTACGCGACAATAGTTGGAAGTTTGGCGACGGAGCACCTGCAGAAAATGCTTGGAAGTATACAGAAAGCTATCCGTTCGCTGTTGTTGAAGCATTATTACTTGCAAAACCTGGCAAGTTTGCTACAGAATTTGCAGACCCAATTAAACTATATAGACCTTCTGCAAATAAAAAATACAAATTATCAACAATTTCAAATGAACTTTGGAAATTTACATCTACTGATGATTTTGAAATTCATGGCGATATAGATATTAACGGCGAATTCATTACTAATATTGGTTACACACAATTTATTAATACTTGGTTAAGATATCAAAACCTTTCACCTGTTACAGATTTTGCAACTAAAGTTAGATCACTAAACACAAAACTCGGTCATAGAATGAGTGGCTTTATTGACAAAGACACCATGACATTAAGAACTGACCAGTACAGTAATGATGGCAGTGCAACCAGTTTAGTTATTCCTCACGAAAATGTTACTGTGTTGCCTCATAGTTCACCTTATAAGACTAGAAATTACTATAGCGGTGTAATTATTGAAAAAATTGCAGACGGGTATAAAGTAAGAGGCTTTGATAAAAATCAAGGTTACTTTAATATTTTAGAAAGCGACAAGACAAAAGGCAGAGAGCGTGTTAGCGTTGGCGGCACACCTTCACAATTTGTTGACTATTCTCAAAATACAAATTATAAAGCTGGTACTATCGTAAGATATAAAGGTGCGTATTATTCTGCTAAAGAAGCATTTAAAACAGGCACCACATTTGACAATACTAAGTGGAAAAGATTAGGCGCATTACCACAAGAAAATGCTGCAATTGGTACTCTATATCAACAAACAACAGGCAATATTCTAAGAGTAGATTATGAATCAGTATTTGCTGATGACGAATCTCTGTATGATTTCTTAATCAGCTTAGGACGATATCACGCAAGCAAAGGTTATACATTTGGTAACTTTGACGAAACTATCGGTGAAGTACGAGATTGGGCATATGCTGCCAAGCAATTCTTATTCTGGACCACAGGTGCATGGGAAACTGGAAATACATTAGAACTTAGCCCAATGGCTAATAAAGTTACTTTCACCGCGCCACGTGGCTTCATTGCAAAAATTAATAGATCAGACCGTTCACAATTTAATATTGTAAATCAAAATGGTGCCGCAATTAATCCCAGTGATTGTGAAATTGTTAGACAAGACAACGCTATCGAAATTACACCACCAACCGGTGAACAAATTTACGGTGTGGTATTATATACTAAAGAAATTGAGCACGCATTTGTAGTTGATAATACGACACAGTTCAATGATGTAATATTTAATCCTCAGTTTAATCAAGGTCACAGCAGATTTAAAATTAAAGCTACTCGTACTGCTGGCTGGGACGGTAGATTCCTCAGCGAAGGCTTCATTATTGGTGACGACAGCTTAAAGCCAAACTTAGATAATATGGCTGAAAGCCTAGGACGTTATCACGAACTAGGATTCATTCCTGTTGAAAAACAACTGTACGAAGCAAGTCGTGCTGTATTTGGCTTCGAAAAGAAAGATTACCTAACAGAGCTTGACATTGTTGACGATCAGCAATATGATTTCTACGCAGGTATGTTGCAGAGTAAAGGTACATCTGGTAGCTTAAGTAGAATTAGTACTGTAGTTCCTGCGCTTTCTAGATCACCTAGCAGTGCGTTCAACATTTATGACGAATGGGCTCTACGTGTTGGCGACTTTGGTGATGTAAATCAAGATCAAAGTGTTGAGTTAAAATTAGATAAAGGCGACATAGTACAAGATCCGCAATTGTTTACACTTGCTTTTCCAGAAGATACTACAAATATTGTAGAAAAAATCGAAGTGCTAGAACGTAGACACAAATACTTCAGCCCACCTCAAATTATTATTTCTGCTCCACCATCATCTAAAGGTGTAAGAGCAACAGCAGAAGCTACATTAAAGAGCAACGGAGAACTTGATAGTATTACAGTTACAAATCCTGGTTCAGGCTATGGCGAGATCGTAGGTGTTACTGTAATTGCAGGTAATATTGTTGTTCAGCAAGACGATATCACATTTGAGACTGTTCGTGCATTTAGTACTGAGTTTATTAGTACAGCTAGTGCAAGTTTAAGAGGCAATCTGTCGATAACTAATTTTTCAGGTTTGTCTAACGTAACAACTTCTATTAATTTATCAACCGGAATTTCAAACATTGGTAGCTTAATTAGCACAATTAATTCTGCTAATGCTGGCGTAACTGCATACGCTATTAGAAGTGATGTCAATATTGCAAATAGTGTAGTTGCTAAGTATATCTTAGAACTAAGAGGAAACGGCTTTACAATTAATAGTGCCGATGCAAATTTATACCTAAATGATACTGTAAACACTTACCAAAACGGTACATTGTATACATCGACACTAGGTACCGGATACAGATTTGAACCACGTCAGCGATATGGGTTTGAAGTTACTAATATTACAGAACAAACAGATATCTCGGTCAAAGTTAACGGCTCTACTGTTAGCTCATCTAATTGGGCATTCGATAAAGGCGACAGATGGCAAATTACTACAACATCAACTGTTGACCAAAACAATGGTTTAACTGTGTTACTAAACACAGGGCTTGTTAACAGTAACACAACAATTGCAAACGAGAATTATACTACAATTGATAATAACAATTATCCATTCGTAGATGTTTTTGTAAACGGTGTGCTAATTGAAAACAGACCAGATCAGACAATTTATTCTGTTACATCAAATTCTATTCAATTTGCTAACATATCATTACTGCCTATATCAGTATTAACATCTTTACCTAACCCGGCTGTTGGCTCATCTAGGTTCGTACTATCAAGTCAGGCTAATGTCTACGTTGTCGAAAAAGCAACTATTGATTTTACAAATACATTTAAAGGCGATGTAACAGGTAGCACTTTAAATATCATGGTAGAATCACATGATAACATTGCTATCAAGTTAGGCACAAGAAGAAATTATGAAATAACACCGGACGCTAAAGACGACGATATCATTTTAATTGATATCGATGATTCTACACGTTTCTTAAAGAAACCATCAGGCGTCAGAGAACACAATTTATGGCCTACAACATCGTCAATTACTTATAACGGTTTAGAAAATAACAAATATGCACAAGTACCTAATGCAGGTTATGTAAATCCATCAAATATTAATTTTATGGCTTACGATATTTCAGGATTACCTGACTTATTTGATAGTGATGTGATTATCAAACCAGCTGGCGGTAGCTTGATACACATGGCCAATGATGAAAGTAATGACTGGAATGTCTATAAATTAGACAATATTGGTTCTAGAGTATCATTTGTACAAAAACAACCTGGTAGTAACGAAGCATCATTGTATACCGATAGAAGTTTGTTCCAATTCTTAGATACTAACATGATTGGTAACAGCAATACTTCACGTTACATGGATTATTATCTAACATTGAAGAATGCTGATGTATCTGATAATGTTGTTATATGGACTAATGAAACGATCATCCAACAGAAACAAGCTCTAATTAAAGATCCTCAACCACCAAAGATGATTGAAGCTCGTATTAAGAGTATTGGCCCACATCCAGATAGTGTAATTAACATTCAAAACATTGTGCCTGTATCTTCTAAAGTATACAGAGGTGCAACTGTTAGTGCCAGTGATGCAAGTAATACAGTAACAATCACAAACGTAACTAACTCTAATATTAAAAACGGCGATGCTGTACAGTTAGTTGCTGGCCAATCTACAGATTACACATTTAACGCTAACGTTACATTTAATAGTGTAGGTAACATTACAGTTTACAGTGCTAATACTACATTTGTAACTGTGCCTAGCTTTGTAACATTGCTCAGTAGTGCAGACGCAAATGCTAACGGAAACATTTATTATGTTAAGAGTAAGAATGTTAGTGCAAATACTTTTGTAATCGAAAGCAGTTACTTTGCTAATGCTAACGTAGTATCAAGTTTAGGAAATGTACGCTACATTACATCAACTTTTGTTGATTACGGCGGACCATCTAATCATTACA
>Ga0222712_10001314_pt1 | contig 31020 bp, 28 predicted proteins | sample C33_657DmetaG_FD_165043 | JGI IMG/M metagenome (GOLD analysis project Ga0222712, IMG submission 165043) | Estuarine water microbial communities from San Francisco Bay, California, United States - C33_657D | ecosystem: Environmental > Aquatic > Marine > Unclassified | place: USA: California...
CCGCTGAGATTGTTTTTCATGATGCTTTGGTTGATCCTGCAATGCTTGATTATTGCAGCCAAGCTATCTTGATTCCTGTTGGTAAACGTTGTGGCAGACATTCCGCTGCTCAATCCTTTATCAATAAGCGCTTGATTGATGCCAGTAGAAAGTACAAGCACATTGTTCGACTCAAAGGCGGAGACCCCATGATTTTTGGGCGCGCTGATGAAGAGATCACTGCTTTAGAAAGCTCCGGGGTTGATGTAGAAGTGGTTCCAGGCATTACAGCTGCTTTGGCGGCATCCGCATCACTAAAACAATCTCTAACTTTACGGGGAGTCTCAAGGAGCGTTGCTTTTTATACGCAAGTCAAAGCAGAAAATGAACAAGAAGCGTCATTGCCGAACGCTGATACTTTGGTGATTTACATGGGGCGTTCTAATTCAGTCCAACTTGCTGAGCAATTACTCTCACAAGGCAGGCCCAAGAACACTCCCGTTCAAATCATTGAGTCGATCAGTACTTCACTAGAACGAACTTTATCTTTGACTTTAGAAGAAATGTCTCAAGGGCAAGCGATCAGTTGGTTTAACCAAGAGTCTCCAGCTTTGTTACTGGTCGGTGCAGTATTTGGCAATCGCTTGCAAAACTCCGAGGTCCTCACCAACGGCAGGCTTTACGGTTAAATCCATTTGGGGGTATTTCTGGCTGCAAGCTGCAAGAAGTTTAGGTAAGTCTTCTCTGATGTGACCGCCTTGTCCAAAAAATATCGGCACAAGAGTCATTTGATAAATCTCCTTTGAGATGATGTCTTCAATACATTCGCTCAGTGTTGGAGACATTAGCTCTAGAAAAGCGAGCTCAACAATCATCTCAGGATTTTGAGCTTGAATTAATTTCTGAACATTGATGATGGGCTCTTTCCACCTTGGGTCGCGGGCACCATGACTGAACAGAATAATTGCTTTTTTAACCATGAATTATTGTAAATTAAAAAAACTAACTGTATGACATTCTCAGGCAAGATAGAGGAATCTGGAGCGATTAAGATACTTGTTGTTTGTGCTGATTGGTGCAGCGTATGCAGGGATTACAGAGCTACTTTGAATGATTTTCCAGAATTTGATATTAAATGGATAGATATCAATGATTTTGAATCCTTAACCGAGGAAATAGAAATTGAAACTTTTCCAACGGTGATCATTGTTAACAAGATGGATATACTTTTCTTTGGCCCAGTAGAGCCTAATAAAAACTCATTAACGAGCCTGCTTTCAGCGGTAAAAACCACACCCTCTAAGACCACTCATCCTGAGCTTGCTTTTGCGATTAAAACTTGGTTTGGAAAGTAGTTTGCTTAACAGGGGCTGAATGGGCTCAGCCCCTTTGTTCACCAAATAACTGGCGGAGAAAGCGGGATTCGAACCCGCGGTAGGCTATGAACCTACGCACGCTTTCCAGGCGTGTGACTTAAACCACTCATCCATCTCTCCGTGCAAGAGCGCCATTATACGCCCCTGTGTTTTTTAATGGATGCTTACTCAGCCTCTGCCATACCGCCTACAACGTGACTAAAGCCTCCGTCAACGTAGGTGATTTCGCCAGTGATGCCGCCTGCTAGGTCAGACATCAAGAAAGCAGCAGCATTACCAACGTCGTCAATGGTTACGTTGCGACGCAAAGGAGCATTCGCTTCAACGAAATCCAAAATCTTGCCAAAACCTTTGATGCCTGAAGCAGCCAAAGTTTTGATAGGTCCTGCAGAGATGCCGTTGCAACGAACACCCTTAGGACCTACTGAATTAGCCAAGTAACGCACGCTGGCTTCAAGGGATGCTTTTGCCAAGCCCATGGTGTTGTAGTTAGGCACCACCATTTGTGAGCCAAGGTAAGTCAAAGTCAATAAAGCTGACTTGTCGTTCAACATCGGGAGCGCAGCTTTGGCCATTGCAGGGAAGCTGTAGGCTGAGATGTCATGAGCAATCTTGAAAGACTCTCTTGAAAGACCATCTAAGAAGTCACCAGCGATGGCTTCACGTGGAGCAAAGCCAATGGAGTGGATCAAACCGTCGAATTTAGGCCAGGTGGCCGATAAATCAGCAAAAAGCTTGTCAATTTGCTCATCACTGCCCACATCGCAGTCAAAAATCAGGGTGCTATTGAATTCAGCGGCAAATTCAGTGATTCGGTCTTTAAAACGATCGCCCACGTAGGTGAAGGCTAATTCTGCGCCTTCGCGGTGGCAAGCCTTGGCAATGCCATAAGCGATTGAACGGTTAGAAAGTAGACCTGTTAGGACGATTTTTTTACCGGTTAAGAAACCCATTTTTGCTTCCTTTTTTCTTTTTGCTGAATTTGTGAATGTCTAATTACAATTGTCACACATGCAGATGATTAGACCCTTACTTTTACCCCTCATTTTAAGCTTGTCAGTTTTGACGGGGTGGAGTGTCTCAACAGGCGCATTCGCCGCCCACGGCTTTGCCCAGTATGGCGACCTGCAATATCCCCCGGGATTTAAACACTTCTCTTACGTCAATCCAAATGCACCCAAAGGCGGAACTATCTTTTTGCCTAATCCTGATCGCAGGACCAGTTTCGACAAATTTAACCCTTTTTCAATGAAGGGTGTTGCTGCACCAGGCGTTGCGCAATTGATGTTTGAAAGCTTGTTGATTGGCAGCGCAGATGAAGTGGCATCTTCTTATGGGCTTTTGGCCGAGGATGTGAGTTTGGCCAAAGACGAATTAAGTGTGACCTTTCGCTTAAACCCATTGGCCCGCTTTAATGATAATTCTCCGGTATTGGCCAAAGACGTCAAATACTCTTTTGACACTTTGATGAGTAAATTGGCCAGTCCGCAATTCAGAACGGTTTATGCAGATGTCAAACAAGCGGTGATCATTTCTGAGCGAGTGATTCGTTTTGACTTTCATCGTAAAAATACCGAATTGCCACTTTTGGTTGGATCAATGCCCATCTTCTCTGAAAAATGGGGCAAGGATGCGCAGGGCGCGGGAAAGCCATTCAATCAATTCACTTTTGAAAAACCAATTGCCAGTGGCCCATACCTTATTGAGAGCTATGACATTGGTAAAAACATCGTGTTCAAGAAAAACCCAGAATACTGGGGTGCTGAACTGAATGTCCGTGTTGGCTTTTTTAATTTCGAAAAAGTTTCTTACCGTTTATACAAAGATGACACAGCAAGAATAGAAGCTTTCAAAGCAGGTGAGTTCGACACATTGGTTGAATACCGCGCCAAGAACTGGGCCAAGAGTTATGTTGGACCTAAGTTCAGAGATGGCACTTTAAAAAAACAACATTTCCAGCATCGCAACGGAGCAGGGATGCAAGGCTTTGTGATGAACACGCGTCATCCGATTTTCAAAGATCAGCGTGTTCGCCAAGCTTTGACCTTGGCATTAGATTTTGAGTGGATGAACCGTCAACTGTTTTATGGCCAATACCATCGCATTGATAGTTACTTCTCGAACAGTGAGTTGGGTGCATCTTTTGAGGCTGGTAGTTTGCCAAGCGCACAAGAACGAAAATTATTGGAGCCTTTGCAAAAAGCCTATCCTCAGCACTTCCCAAAGAATGCATTGGGCCCAATGCTTTTGCCTGTGACCACTGAGGAACCCTCAAGCTTGCGCCAAAACCTTAGAAAAGCCAGAGAGTTGCTGGCACAAGCTGGCTGGGTCTACAAAGATGGTGCTTTGAGAAATGCCCAAGGACAAGCATTCCATTTTGAGTTCATGGACGATGGTGGCGCCATGTCGCGCCTGGTATCTGCGTATGCGCGCAATCTTGAAAAGCTGGGCATGAAAGTAGATATCAGAACCACTGATTACGCTTTGTATCAAAAACGTTTAGAAGAATTTGATTTTCAAATGACCAGCATGAAGTTCCCTGACTCGCAAAGTCCTGGCAATGAATTGTGGGATCGTTATGGCAGTCAATCTGCCACCACCAAGGGCTCAGACAATATTCTTGGGGTGCAATCTCCCGTGGTTGATGCTTTGATCTCATCCATTGTTAAGGCTCAGACCAGAAAAGATCTGATCACGGCAACAAGAGCTTTGGACAGAGTATTGACTCACAGCTATTACATCGTGCCTCATTGGTACAGTGCCACGCATCGAGTAGCATACAAATCAGATATGGGGTTTTCAATACCGCCCAATTATTTCGCAGCTGAATCATGGATTCTTTCCACTTGGTGGCGCAATCCTCCATCAAATTCTCAAGCAGGAGCTGGGCGATGAACAGTGCTTTGTGGAGATACATTGCTCGAAGAATCTTATTAATGATTCCAACACTGTTGGGCGTCATTACTTTGACATTTGCGGTGATTCAATTTGTACCAGGTGGTCCTGTTGAGCAAATGATGCTTGAGCTCAAAGGTCGGGGTGATGCCAGCGTTGCCGCCGTTGAATCATCAGGTGGTGGTAACTTTTATCGCGGTCGCCAAGGCATTGATGAAGAGCGTCTGAAAGAAATTAAAGCCTTGTATGGATTTGATCAGCCTCTTTGGGAACGTTACATCAATATGTTGGGTCGCTTTGCCATGTTTGATTTAGGCCAAAGTTATTACCAACACAAAAGTGTTGGAGATCTTGTTCTATCAAAAATGCCTGTCTCGATCAGTTTGGGGCTTTGGACATTTTTGATCACTTATTTGATATCAATCCCACTCGGGATTAAAAAAGCGGTGCGTGCTGGTACTCGTTTTGATACAGCAACAAGTGTAGTGATTTTGATTGGCTACGCCATCCCAGGATTTGTATTGGGTGTTCTATTGCTTGTGCTGTTTGGTGGTGGTAGCTTCTTCCAGTTATTCCCCTTGAGAGGCTTGACCTCAGATAACTGGGCAGAGCTCAGTTTGATTGGTAAGGTCATGGATTACTTTTGGCATTTGGTGTTGCCCATCACTGCATCGGTGTTAGGTAACTTTGCCGTCATCACCATGCTCACCAAGAATTCTTTTATAGAAGAGATTCGCAAACAATATGTGATCACTGCCAGAGCCAAAGGTTTGAGTGAAGACAAAGTGCTTTGGAAGCATGTGTTCCGTAATGCGATGATTCCTTTGGTCACAGGTTTCCCATCTGCATTTATTGGGGCCTTCTTCACAGGTTCTCTATTGATTGAAACTTTATTCTCGCTTGATGGCTTAGGGCTCTTGTCCTACGAAGCGGTCATGAAAAGAGACTATCCAGTGGTTTTGGGTACTTTGTATTTATTTACTTTGATTGGTTTATTCACCAAATTAATTTCTGACATTGCTTACGTCTTGGTAGATCCTCGTATTCAGTTTGACAGCCAATCTGGAGGTCGATCATGAAAAAGGGATGGCTTCACCAATTGAGAGAAAGTGATCAATGGGCTAGATTTAAGGCTAATCGTTTGGGCTACTGGAGTTTGTGGATTTTCACCAGTTTGTTTGTGTTGAGTTTGTTTGCAGAACTGATTGCCAATGATCGACCCATCTTGGTCAGCTATCAAGGTAGTTTGTATGCGCCGATTGTGAAGGATTATCCTGAAACTACTTTTGGTGGAGACTTCCCAACGCCGACGGATTATCTAGATCCCGACATTAAAAAAACGTTCAGTCAAAAAGGGAATTGGGCGATCTATCCATTGATCACCTATCGTTACGACACACTCAATTACTTCGCCAAGGAACCAAACCCAGCCTCTCCATCGCTAGATAATTTGCTGGGCACTGATGATCGAGGCAGAGATGTGGTGGCGAGGCTAATTTACGGCTTTCGTTTATCAGTCTTGTTTGGTTTGTGTCTCACCATCATCGGCGTTGCCATTGGTGTGCTGACTGGCGCAGTGATGGGTTACTTTGGCGGTAAAGTGGATTTGATTTCTCAGCGCATCATTGAGGTTTGGAGTTCCATGCCTGAGCTGTATTTGCTGATCATTTTTGCGTCGATCTTTGCCCCAAGCGTTGGTTTATTGATCATCTTATTGTCTCTTTTTGGCTGGATGGGTTTATCGGACTATGTGCGTGCAGAGTTCTTGAAAAACAGATCTTTGGAATATGTCAGAGCAGCTCAAGCACTCGGTTTATCAAGTCAACAAATCATGTGGCGTCACATTCTGCCAAACAGCTTAACGCCCGTGATCACGTTTTTGCCATTCCGCATGAGTGGTGCCATTTTGGCTTTGACGAGTTTGGACTTTTTAGGTTTAGGTGTTCCCGCAGATCAGGCCAGCTTGGGTGAGTTGTTGGCGCAAGGCAAAGCCAATCTCGATGCGTGGTGGATTTCTTTATCGACCTTTTTGGTATTGGCAGGAACTTTGATGTTATTGACATTCATGGGTGATGCCATGCGTGATGCCTTTGACACGCGTCGTGCGAAAGCAGTGAAGGTGGCAGCATGAATCAAGAGGATTTCAACTTGATTGATATCAATCACCTGAATTTGAGCTTTGGTAGAAAAACTGTCATCAGCGACTTCAGTTTAAAAATCAAGGCCGGTGAAAGAATTGCGATTGTTGGAGAGTCTGGTTCCGGTAAAACCTTGACCGGTTTATCAATCATGGGTCTTTTGCCTGAAGGCGCGAACATTACTGGTGAAATCAATTGCCAAATTAATCAGAAGTCGCAAAACTTATTGGCATTAAGTGAAGTTGAAATGCGCAGTATTCGTGGTAAAGACATTGCCATGATTTTTCAAGAGCCCATGACTGCTTTGAATCCACTTTACACAGTGGGCAATCAAATCATGGAAGCGGTCCAATGTCACGAGCCAACTTTGAGTAATTACGTTTGCCAACAGCGTGCCATTGAACTTCTTGAAAGAACAGGGATACCTCAGGCCGCAGAACGTTTTTCATATTACCCACACCAGCTCTCAGGTGGACAACGTCAGCGCGCGATGATTGCGATGGCCTTGGCTTGTAAACCAAGATTGTTGATTGCGGATGAGCCAACCACGGCATTAGATCCTAGCTTGCGAATTCAAATCTTGGATTTATTAAAAGATTTGCAAGAAGATGCCAAGTTGCATGGCGGTATGGCTGTGATTTTGATCACTCATGATTTGAATATGGTCCGTCATTTTGCCCAGCGTGTGGCAGTGATGTATCAAGGTAAGTTACTGGAGTGCAAATCCACTGAGGAAGTTTTTAGTCAGCCTGATCATCCTTACACCAACAGTTTGGTCAATAGTAAGCCAGTGCGCAACGTCTTACCTTTGGTGCCAATCGCGCCAGTATTACTTAAGGCAGAGCAGGTCAGTGTTGCTTATCCTCAGGCAGGCAAGGGTACGTTGGGTGGAAGCTTCGGTCGAGGTATTCAACAATTCATCAGAGGCTTTCATTTTTCTGATTTATGGAAACGTGAATACCAACAAGTTGTTAAAGATGTGAGTCTTGAATTGCGCCAAGGTGAAACCTTGGGTTTGATTGGCGAATCTGGTTCGGGCAAATCAACCTTGGCCATGGCCTTATTGGATTTACTGGGTCAAACAGGTGCCAAAGTATCTGGTCAGGTTGAAGTATTGGGTCATGATTGGTTGAAGTTGAACGTATCAGAACGCAGTCGTCTAAGAGCTTCTTTTCAGGTGATTTTTCAGGATCCTTTTGGTTCCTTGTCACCTCGCATGACAGTGGGACAAATCGTTGGTGAAGGCTTGTCTTTGCATCAGGCTGATTTATCGCCAGATGCCAGAAAAGCAAAAGTGATTGATGTTTTAAAGGAAGTTGGCTTGGATCGGACTGCTTACAGCAGGTATCCCCATGAATTTTCTGGCGGCCAAAGGCAGCGCATTGCAATTGCCAGGGCACTGATCTTAAAACCTCAAATTCTTGTCTTGGATGAGCCAACATCCGCTTTGGATGTCACGATTCAAAAGCAAATATTGGCCTTACTTTCAGATTTACAGCACAAATACAACATGGCTTACCTCTTGATCAGTCATGATCTAGAGGTGGTTGAGGCCATGTCTCACCGTGTCATTACCTTGAAAAAAGGTAAACAAATCAAGCATCAAGAGCTGTAAGCATGCATTTGTTTGTAAGCAATTGTTCAGGTTATAATTGAACTTCATGTCAAAAATGCACCGTAACCTTCTTGCCGCCGTGGTTTTGCTGGCTTCCCTTCAAGCGGGGCCGGTATCTGCTCAGTCATCGACTGAGTCTGAGCCATTGCCAAAGTCATTTGCTTCCACAGTTTCATCAGCTGTTGTTGATAAAACAGAGACATTGATCAATAACGCCATGCAGTTAATTGGTGTTCGTTATCGCTGGGGTGGCAACACGCCTCAAAGTGGCTTGGATTGCAGTGGTTTCGTGCGTTATGTGTTTAACGATACCTTCGGTTTTTTATTGCCTCGCAAATCAGCTCAAATGAGCAAAGTTGGTTTGGAGATTGGTAAAGAAGAGTTGCGTCCTGGCGATTTGGTGTTTTTCAATACCATGCGTCATGCGTTTTCTCATGTAGGTATCTACGTTGGTGACAATAAATTCATTCACGCACCATCCAGAGGTAAATCAATCCGTGTGGATGACATGACCAAGGTTTATTGGGAAAAGCGTTACAACGGTGCGCGTCGAGTTGAAAACTCTACGGGTTTTGATGTGATGTCAGAAGAGCAGCGTCAACAACTGTTACTTGATTTCCAAGAGCGTTTGGAAAAAACTGGTCGTCTTTGATCCTTTTAGATTTTCAATAAGCTCTTTATTTGCAATATCTGTTTCATCGCAGATTCCTCACCCGCCAAAATTGCTGCATTTCTTGACTTAAAGTCAGTGCCTCTCATGCCTTTTAATTCAGGCTGAATGACCACATGAGCAAGATCCAATTCAAAAGTATTGATGCTTTTACTCATGATCGACGTTGTGTGTAAAAGAATGCCCAGGCTCCCAGAGCTGTCTTGGGAGCTTGGTTCGGTTGATATGTTGACCGCAATCACAATATCAGCGCCCATTTGTTTGGCGTATCTGACCGGAACAGGAGATACCAAACCGCCATCCACATACTCTCTACCTTGAATGGTGGTGGGTTGAAAAACTCCAGGGATGCTGCAAGATGCCCGAACGGCCTGGCCTGTATCGCCTCGCTGAAATAAAACCCCGTTACCTGTTTGTAAATCTGTGCCAACAATCCCCAGCGGCATTGCTAAATTTTCAATGGTTTGGTTTTTTACCAAGCGATTCACCATGGCTTGAAGAGCATCGCCTTTGATCATTCCACCAAATCGGCCAGAGAAGGGCAGAGCCCAATCAGTGATAGCTGCTTCGTCTAATGACAAAGCAATTTTTTGTAATTCGGTGCCTTTGTAACCTGCTGCGTATAAAGCAGCAATCACGCTGCCGGCGCTGGTGCCAACCACCAGGTTTGGAAATATGCCTTGAGACTCCAGGGCTTTGATGACACCAATATGAGCAAAGCCTCGCGCAGCACCTCCACCCAAAGCTAAACCAATCACAGGTTTTTTACTTGGAATGCTGGAGCAAGACGTCAAACCACCAATCCCAAGAGCACCTAAACTGATCAGGGTCAAAAAGTCTCGTCGAGAATTGTGGTAATCTAGATGATAATTATTCTCAATTGTATTTAAATCACTGTCTTGATCGGAGTTCTTATTCATATGTTGTTAACTAAAAAATACCTATTGGCGATTGTCTCTGCTTTTGGCCTAACTATTGGGTTAACTGCTGCCTCACCGGCATTATCTCAGTCTTCTCAGGTATTGAACTTATATTCTGCACGTCATTATCAAACGGATGAGGCTTTGTATGCTGAATTCACCAAGCAAACAGGCATCAAGATCAATCGCATTGAGGCTGATGACAATGCACTTTTAGAGCGTTTGCGCAGTGAGGGTAAAAATAGTTTAGCCGATGTGATTTTGTTGGTTGATGCAGCAAGACTCTGGCGCGCTGAAGTTGAAGGATTTTTTCAGCCGATTCAATCAAAAGTATTGGATACAAGAATCCCTAAAAACTTTCGCTCGAATGATGTTGGTCAGGGCAGTCAGTGGTTTGGTTTTTCAAGCAGGGCTCGCGTGATCGTTTACAACAAAGCAAGCATGAACCCAAAAGATGTTGATACCTATGAAAAACTAGCTGACCCAGTTAATAAAGGCAAGGTTTGCACTCGTTCAGGTTCACACCCTTATATGTTGTCATTGATAGGTGCCATGTATGAGCGTCAAGGTGAAGCAAAAACGGAGGCTTGGGCCAAAGGCATGGTGGCGAATATGGCTCGTGCGCCCAAGGGTGGCGACACAGATCAAATCAAAGGAGTTGCTTCAGGTGAGTGCGGGGTGGCGTTGACCAATTCCTATTATTTGGCGCGCTTGATGCGCTCTACTAAACCAGCGGATATGCAGGTTGTGGAAAAAATTGGTTTGATTTGGCCCAATCAAGCGACTTCTGGTGTTCATATGAATATTGCGGGTGGAGCCGTGGCTAGTTATGCCCCAAATAAAGCTGCTGCCATTAAATTCCTTGAATACTTGGCCAGTGATTCAGCTCAACAATACTTCGCTAATGGTAATAATGAGTGGCCCGTTGTGAAATCTGTAAAAACCACGAATGAAGCATTAAATAAGTTAGGAAACTTCAAACAAGAGAATATTTCAATTGCATCTATTGGTAAAAATCAAATTTATGCACAAAAAATATTGGATAGAGTGTCCTATAAGTAAAAAGAAAGCCTAGAATCTCAGGCTGAGATGAATACCAAGCCTGAGACCCCACTTTCAATTGAAGACTGCTATCACTGTGGCGGCGATCTAACCAGCGACAATCTTTATGAGGCAACGCTTGGTGGATCACCTCGTTACTTTTGTTGTGCTGGTTGTTTAGCGATTGCGCAAACAATCCATGGTCAGGGTTTAGAAGCTTTTTATGCGCGACGCTTACCACTGGGTCAAAAACCAGATGATGTTGGTCAACTGACTGATCAAGTACCAGATGCTCTATTGGCATACGATGATCCAGTTTTGATGGATCGATTCACGCGAGCTTCATCAGAATACCCAGGCGAAGTTGAAACCACCTTGCGTTTAGAAAAGATTCGCTGCGCTGCTTGCGTCTGGCTAAATGAGCAACACTTAAAAAGACTGTTTGGCGTTAAAGATGTGCAAATCAATTATGTGACTCAGCGAGCCACGGTCAGATTCAACCCCAATGAAGTTCATTTATCAAAATTGCTTCATTCAGTTGAGCAGATTGGTTATGAAGCATGGCCCTTTGAACCATCTATGAGTGCCGATCTAGCTAAAAAAGAACGCCGTCATTTATTGATGCGCTTGGGAGTGGCAGTTCTGGGGATGATGCAAGTGATGATGTATGCCTGGCCGACATACACCGGGGCAGATGATCTACTTGTCGAGCAAGAATTGTTATTGGGTTGGACCAGTTGGGCCTTAACAGTGCCTGTGGTGCTTTACTCTGCAGGACCCATGTTTGTGGTTGCTTGGCACAGTATTCGAAACTTTCCTAGAACGAGCATGCTGGGCATGGATGTTCCTGTGTCTCTGGCGGTTGCCTTGGCTTTCATAGCAGGAAGCATCAGCTTGGTCTTGGGCGTGGGTGAAAGTTATTTTGATTCCATCACCATGTTCATTGCATTTTTACTGGCCGCAAGATATTTAGAATTATTAGCCAGACAAGATGCACAGGGTGGTGCAGAGGCTTTGGCAAAACAACTACCTGCTACTTGTGATCGATTTGAAGATTATTCAAATACTGAATTGACTAAATCAGTGCCGGTTGTCAGATGCGTGGTAGGTGATGTATTGCGTATTTCTCCGGGCGATGTGATTCCGGTGGATGGTGTTTTACTTTCAGGTGAGGCAAGTTTGAATGAAGCAATTCTTTCTGGAGAATCTCGACCTGTTTCTAAAAGCATGGGCGATGTTTTATACGCAGGAAGTCACAATATTGTCAGTCCCATTGTGATGCGCATCACCGCTTTGGGGCAGGGCACAAGAATTGCAGGCATTGCCTCATTGCTTGATAAAGCTCTATTAGCCAAACCTCAAGTGGTTGGCTTGGCGGAAAAATGGGCGGGTTATTTTGTGGTGTTCTTGATGGCAGCAGCAGGGCTTACTGCGATTGCTTGGTATTTCTTAGATCCTCTCAAAGCTTGGGAAACTGCTGTTGCAGTATTGGTGGCAAGTTGCCCATGTGCTTTATCTTTGGCTACTCCTGCAGCCATGGCTGCAGCTCAAGGGGCTATTACGAAACTAGGTTTACTGGTGGTCAGAGGTCATGTCATGGAGACTTTGGCCAAGGCAACAGATTTGGTGATTGATAAAACAGGCACTCTCACCACGGGGCATCCTGAATTAAAAGCTATTTTGTCTTTGCGCACTGGTTATACGGAACAACAGGTGCTAGCAATTGCTGCAGCCATGGAGTCTGGTCAAAAGCACCCTTTGGGTTTGGCAATTTTAGAGGCGGCACAAAAACGAGAAATTCAACCAATCATCTTGAGTGAAGCGCCAGTGAGTGAATTAGGTAAGGGCTTGCGTTCAGGTGTGTATCAATTAGGATCTCGCCAATGGTTAAACCTTGAGCCTGTTCCAGTTAACCAAGAAAACGAGCAGGCCAGCTTGGTTTATTTAAAAGATGATCAAGGATTGTTGGCAGTATTTTCTCTACTAGATACCCCAAGACCAGGCGCCATGGAATTTATCAAACAAGTTCAGGCACGAGGTATTCAGGTGCATCTTTTATCCGGTGATGATCAACAAACGGTTGCTTGGTGGGCTCGTTACTTTGGCATTGATCATCTTCAGGGCGGCGCGTTGCCTGAAGATAAATTTTCATTCAGTGATGCTCTCCAAAAAGAGGGCAAAGTGGTTTGGGCTGTTGGCGATGGTGTTAACGATGCACCATTTCTAGCGAAGGCGAATGTCTCTATTGCTGTCGGCAGTGGAGCTCCATTGGCTCAAGCTGGTGCAGATGCAGTTTTAACCACCGAATCATTAAAACCTTTATCGCAAGCTTTAGAACTTGCAGATAAATCCAAAATCATCATGCGTCAAAACTTGGTATGGGCTTTTGTTTATAACGTGATTGCCATACCTGTTGCGATGATGGGATTGGTCAATCCATGGGTCGCAGGAATAGGGATGAGCCTATCCTCTTTAGCAGTCACACTCAATGCGTGGCGTTTAAGAAAAATAAGTGAATAAGCTTTCTTAGTGATGAATGAGCTAGACTAGTTGAATGGAAAGCCTTTATTTACTCATCCCAATGTCACTCGTTGTTGTCGGAGTGATTGTGTTGATTTTGTATTGGGCTGTCAAAAGTGGCCAATTTGAAGACTTGGAAGGTCCAGGTCATTCTATTTTGATGGATGACGATGTTTCGCCCAATCGTGTCATAGACAAACCATCATCAAGTACATCAGTTAAGCAAAAAGAATAATCTTTAGTCCCAAAACTTGACCTACATCAAGGTCTTCTCCCTCCTTCAATTTTTATAATTGCAACAGGATAAATCGGCCTTTAGGCTAGTAAGGGAGAAACCATGGGGTTAACCGTGGGTAATACACAAGACAACTTTAACTACAAAGTTGTTCGCCAATTTGCCTTGGTAACAGTGCTTTGGGGCATTGTTGGTATGTTGGTTGGGGTGATTTTGGCTGCACAGCTGATCTGGCCCGACATCACAATGAACATTCCTTGGTTGAGCTATGGTCGTTTGCGCCCATTGCACACCAATGCTGTGATTTTTGCCTTCGGTGGTAGTGCCTTATTCGCAACTTCTTATTACATCGTGCAACGCACCTGTCAGGTTCGTTTGTTCTCAGATAAGTTAGCGGCTTTTACATTTTGGGGTTGGCAGGCAGTGATAGTTGCTGCGGCAATTTCATTGCCGTTGGGTATAACAACATCAAAAGAATATGCTGAACTTGAGTGGCCGATTGATATTTTGATCACCTTGGTTTGGGTTGCTTACGCTGTGGTTTTCTTTGGCACAGTGATCAAGCGCAAAACAAAGCACATTTATGTATCTAACTGGTTCTTTGGCGCATATATTTTGACGATTGCGATGTTGCATATTTTCAATAACTTGGAAATGCCAGCAAGTCTATTCAAGTCTTACTCTGCTTATTCAGGTGCACAAGATGCGATGATTCAGTGGTGGTATGGTCACAATGCGGTTGGTTTCTTCTTAACAACCAGCTTCTTAGGCATGATGTATTACTTCATTCCTAAGCAAGCAGAGCGTCCAATCTATTCATATCGTTTATCAATCGTTCACTTCTGGGCATTGAATTTCACTTACATGTGGGCAGGTCCTCACCACTTACAACACACAGCTTTGCCTGACTGGACTCAGTCTTTGGGTATGGTGTTCTCTTTGATTTTATTGGCACCATCTTGGGGCGGTATGATCAACGGCATCATGACTTTATCTGGCGCATGGCATAAATTGCGCAGCGATCCAATCTTGAAGTTTTTGATCACCGCTTTGTCTTTCTACGGTATGTCGACCTTTGAAGGCTCGATGATGTCCATCAAGACCGTGAACAGCTTGTCACACTACACAGACTGGACCATTGGTCACGTGCACTCTGGTGCCTTGGGTTGGGTGGCGATGATCACGATTGGTTCTATGTATTACTTGATTCCACGTTTGGTGGGTCAAAAAGAAATGCACAGCACCAAGTTAATTGAATTGCACTTCTGGATTTCTACGATTGGTGTGGTTCTTTATATCGCTGCTATGTGGATTGCTGGTGTGATGCAAGGTTTGATGTGGAGAGCTTTCCAGGTAGATGGTACTTTGACTTACAGCTTTGTTGAATCTGTGAAAGCCACTTACCCGTTCTACATGATTCGTTTATTGGGCGGCGTGTGTTTCTTGTCTGGCATGTTTGTGATGGCCTACAACGTTTTGAAAACTATTCAAAACAAGAAATTTGTTGATGCGCCAATTCCAACAAGTAACTTGGCAGCTGCCCACTAAGCAAAAGGAGAGATTACTATGTCTGATAATAAAAAATTCTTCTCTCACAACACGCTAGAAACCAATGTGGGTTGGCTGATTGTGATGACAGTATTTGTTGTGGCCATTGCTGGTTTGGTGCAGATCGTGCCATTGTTTTTCCAGCACTCAACCACCAAGCCTGCTGAAGGCGTGACACCATACTCAGCACTTCGCCTAGCTGGTCGCGATGTGTATCAGAGAGAAGGTTGTGTTGGTTGTCATTCACAACATATTCGCACTTTGCGTTCAGAAACCGAGCGTTATGGCCCATATTCTGTGGCCGGCGAATCTGTGTTTGATCGCCCATTCTTATGGGGTTCAAAGAGAACGGGTCCTGATTTAGCGCGAGTTGGCGGACGTTATTCTGATGATTGGCACCGCATTCATTTGCGCAATCCTCGTGATGTTGTGCCCGAATCCAATATGCCTGCTTATCCATGGTTGGCGAAAGCGCCAGCCAGTAATGTCGGTGATATTTCTGCGCACATGAGAGCCATGAGCCGTTTGGGCGTTCCTTACACGGAAGAAGAAATTTCTAATGGACCGAAAGAGCTAGAAGGCAAGACTGAGGAAGATGCCTTAATTGCTTACTTGCAAGGGCTTGGCACTAATCGTCGTGCGGTTGATCCTGTTAAGAAGACAGTCAATCAATAAACAAAGTTAAGAGAGATCAATGGAAAATATTGTGCCTTACTTATCAGCAACATCAACTGTTTTAGGTTTGGTGTTTTTTATCGGCATTATTTGGTGGGCATGGTCTGCCAATCGCCAGACTGCTAATGATGAGTCAGCACAATTGCCATTCAATCTCCCAGATGAATACAAGAAGGAAAATAAGGATCAATCATGAGTGATTTTTTCAATGGTGGGTGGGGCATTTATATTGCTATTGTTACAGGGGTTGGCATCGTTTGGTGTCTATACCTTTTGTTCTCACAGCGCAAAACCAATGTTACCTATGAGGCAGATGGTTCTGTGGCAGATACTGGCCACGTGTGGGACGGTGATTTACGTGAGCTGAATAATCCTCTACCACGTTGGTGGATGTGGATGTTCTTGCTGTCTTGCGTATTTGGAATTGTGTATTTGATTTTGTATCCAGGCATGGGTGCCTATGAAGGTACTCTGGGTTACACCACCAGCAACGCTCATGAATCATCTGTGGCTCAAGCAAATCAGCAGTTAAAGCCGGTTTACGCTAAATACATGAGCATGGATGTAAAACAAGTAGCAGCTGATCCTGCTGCCCGTGAGATGGGTCAACGTCTTTTCTTGAACCATTGTGCTCAATGTCATGGCTCTGATGCGGGAGGCTCTAAAGGCTTTCCTAATTTGGCAGACACTGATTGGTTGTATGGCGGCGATACTCAAGACATCAAGCAAACATTGATTGCTGGTCGTGCTGGTGTGATGCCTGCCTTTGCCCATCTTGAAAGTGCTCAAGTTTCTGATGTGGCTAACTATGTGCGCAGCTTATCTGGTTTGGCAGCCGATCAAATCAAGGTAGGTCGTGGCGCTGAAGTTTATAAAGCCAATTGCGCAGCTTGTCATGGTGCTGAGGGTAAGGGCATGGCAGCCATGGGTGCGCCTAATTTAACCGACAAAGTTTGGTTGTATGGCGGCTCAGAGGCAACCATTGTTGAAACAGTTTTAAAAGGACGTAACGGCATGATGCCAGCGCACGAAACTATTTTGACGCCAGAAAAAATTCATTTATTAACGGCCTACGTTTGGGGTTTATCCAACGTAAAAGATAAAAACAGCAAATAATGGCCAATGACTTTTTAGCAGACGAGGGTGGCTCACAGAACACGGTTGAGCTTTCTCTCTACGAAGTAAGACGCAAAATTTACCCCCGCTCAGTGAGTGGGGTTTTTGCCAAGTGGCGCTTGATATTAGTTCTTGCGACACAAATATTGTTTTATGGCCTACCTTGGGTACAGTGGAATGACCGTCAGGCGGTTTTATTTGACTTGGTGTCCCGTAAGTTTTATATCTTCGGTTTGGTTCTTTGGCCGCAAGACATTATTTATCTAACTCTTTTACTGATCCTTTCAGCTTTAGCACTTTTCTTATTTACAGCTGTGGCTGGTCGTTTGTTCTGTGGATACGCCTGTCCCCAAACTGTCTACACAGAAATATTCATGTGGATAGAGCGCAAGGTTGAAGGTGATCGTTTTGCGCGGATTCGTTTAGATGGTGAAGATTGGCCATGGAGTTTCCATAAATGGCGCATCAAAATCACCAAACATTTTTTATGGATTTTGATTGCACTGTGGACTGGATTTACTTTTGTTGGTTACTTCACGCCTATCAAGGTATTGAGTGCCGAGCTGATTGCTTTCACTTTGGGACCTTGGCAAGCATTTTGGCTGCTTTTTTATAGCTTTGCTACTTGGGGTAATGCTGGTTTCATGCGAGAGCAAGTATGTAAGTACATGTGCCCGTATGCACGCTTTCAAAGCGTGATGGTTGATAAAGATACATTTGTTGTTACTTATGACAAAACTCGTGGTGACCCACGGGGTGGTCGTGCAAAAGCGGCCAATCACAAAGAGCTTGGTTTGGGTGATTGCGTGGATTGCAGTATCTGTGTTCAGGTATGTCCAACAGGCATCGATATTCGTGATGGCTTGCAATACATGTGCATTGGTTGTGGTGCTTGTATAGATGCCTGCGATCAAGTGATGGACAAGGTTGGTTACGACAAAGGCTTGATTCGTTACACATCTGAGCGTGCCATGCTTGAACACATGGATAACAAGAAAGCAAGACATTACATTTTTAGACCACGAGTCCTGGTTTATCTCGGGATCATGTCTGTGTTGTTGATAGCGTTTGCCAGCTCGGTATTTTTGCGCAACCCTCTGCGAGTCGATGTGATGCGCGATCGAGGTGCTTTGGCTCGTGAAGTTGAAGGTACCAAGATAGAAAACGTTTACCGCTTGCAAATCATGAACTCTTCTGAAAACCCAATGAATGTCAGCATTGTTGCCACTGGTTTGCCGGGCATGCAAATTTTAAGTTCTCAGGGCAAGGAAATCAGTGAGCTTATTGTGAATCCATCAAGCAATCTGTTAATACCAGTGAAGGTCAGAGTAGCTATTGAAGACGTTAAAGCAGGTACTCACCCAATTAATTTTGATATTGAAGCAACTGAGAGTGGACCCAACGCCTCTAAAACTCTGAGAGTGCGTGACGAGAAATCTAGTTTTATTGTGCCTAGATAAGAGTAAGCGTAAGAGTAAGAGTAAGAGACAAGAGTAAGATTTAAAGCTAAAAGCTGGAGCAGGTAAAGGAGACTTTATGTCAAAAGATTTAGATACCAAACCTTGGTGGAAGCAGTTATGGCCATGGTTGATCATCAGTGGTCCAGCAATTGGTGCGATTGGTGCGGCCATCACTATTTGGTTTGCTTTCACGCAAGACGTTGATCAAACGATCCGCGAAGGTGTTGTTAAACAAGGTTTAAAAATAGAGCAGGTGACCAAATGAAGTGTCGTTTATGGATGTGGATTTTATGGCCAGCTTTCTTGGTGGCCGGCATTGCTGAGGGAATATTTTTTACCTTGGTGCATCCAGAGGATTTGGTATTTTTAGATCAACCAATTCATGCATCTAAAGAAGCAATCTACACCGTTGGTTTCTTTGCTTTTTGGTTGTTATGTGCTCTTTCAAGTGCACTCACCATTTACATCTTGCCTGGATCGGTGTGTGATCTCAATGAAAAAGCAGATAATAGTTTGCTTTAAACAACCAGATAATTCAATTGGACCAAATAAAAAAGCAGCTTAAAGCTGCTTTTTTATTGAGTGTGAGTTGCGCAATGAATAGCTCTTGATTTGCCAGCCAATTCTAGTAAACCATCCATGTCAATTAACTTGATGTGACGTTGCTTGATTTGAATCAAGCCTGATTCAGTGAAGCGTGAGAATAATCTGCTCACTGTTTCTAATTGAATACCTAAATAGCTGCCTATCTCTTCGCGACTCATGCGCAAGTGATACTCACTGGGTGAGTAACCTCTGGCTGCAAGACGGTCTGAAAAATTCAATAAGAAGCTGGCTAGGCGTTCTTCAGCTCGCAGGCTTCCCAAAGAAAGTAGGTGGCGTTGATCTTGAGTTAATTCTTTACTCAAGATGCGGTGAAATTGATGTTGTAAGGATGGAATTTGTCTTGCTAAGATTTCGAATTCATTAAATTTAACAATGCATGCTTCACTATCCTCTAAGGCAATGGCATTTGATTGGTATTGATTATTACCAATGCCATCTAAGCCCAGCATTTCTCCTGGAAGATGAAAGCCTGTGATTTGTTCACGACCATCTGGGAGAGTGTACTCAGTTTTAAGGGTGCCAAACTTGATACCGTACACGGCCGTCAAAGAATCGCCTTGACGGTACAAGGCATCACCTTTTTTTAAGCGGACGCGTTCAGTGACCAGAGAATCAATTTTGCCAATTTCTTCTTGATTCAGACCAACGGGCAGGCAAAACTGTCCTAAAACGCAAGTTGAGCATTTGTTGGCTGATTCGGAAGTAGGGATACGATTCATGGTTGTTTGCTTTATATCAATGCAGTTGCAGAGAACACATTGGTACTATTCTATAACTTCACACCCAACAATACCACTTAGGAATTATCAGTAAGTATGGTCACATCAACATTATTTTTGACAATATTTATTGGTGCCTTGGTCAGTGGTTGGCATTGCGCTCTGATGTGTGGAGGCATTGCTGCTGGCTTAGAGCGTGCCAAGCAAAATCCTACAGCAGGGGCAAATATTGCCACTTTGCGTTTTATTTCCAGAAAACAACTCATCTATGAGCAGTTTTTGACTCATATAGGCAGAATAACAAGTTATGTTTTGTTGGGTATTTTGGCGGGAACTTTGGGTTTTCCACTCTGGCAGCAAGGTTGGATGCCAGTTCAAAGGTCATTATTTGCGGTTGCAGCACTGATTTTTTTATTCCAAGGCTATCTTATCTTGACTAAAAATAAGTCTAAAACCTCTTCGTGGGAGGTTTGGCTCAACACAAAAACCGCTGCCTTATGGTCAAAACTATCCAAATCACTTCAACAATCAGGTCAAAAACCACACTTTTTGGTGGGTCTGGTATGGGGTTTGGTCCCCTGTGGGTTGATTTATAGCATCTTGCCTTTGGCTTTTTTATCCGGGGATGGTATCTCAGGAGGCTTATTAATGCTGGCCTTTGGATTAGGGACATTGCCCAACCTTTTGCTGATCACTGGGTTTTCAGCGCGCTTGGCAGCTTGGGGTCATCAGGCTTGGACGCGTTATATAGCTGCAGGCTTAATGATATTTACAGGACTGTTTGGTCTTTATAGGGCCTTCACCTTGCCTGATGCACTTCTCAAAGGCGGTTTTTGCATTGGCTGAAGTTTGAATTACAATACCATCCTAGTTGGTTAAATAATAATGATGTGATTTCTGGTATCTCTTAGCCAGACATCCTTAACCCAAATATAAACAGATTCCCTTTTTAAATTTATGACTCCTGAACAGCTCAAGCTGGTGCTTGAAACTGCACTCTTATGTGCAGATGAACCCATGACAATGAACGATTTGCGTCGTTTGTTTCTAGAAGAACTTTCTGTAGAAGAGTTGAGTGAGGCTTTATCTCAGATTCAGGCAGATTGGTCAGACAAGGGCATGGAGCTTTTAGAGCTTGCAACCGGCTGGCGTTTTCAAAGTCGTTTATCGATGCGCGAGTATTTGGATCGCTTGACACCTGAGAAGCCACCAAAGTACTCAAGAGCTGTGATGGAAACTTTGGCCATCATCGCTTATCGTCAACCAGTGACGAGGGGTGAGATTGAAGAGATTCGTGGTGTGACTGTGAGCTCTAATGTGGTGAAACAGTTAGAGGATCGCGGTTGGATTGAAGTAGTAGGCCATAAAGACACGGTTGGACGTCCTGGTCTTTACGCCACAACGCGCCAATTTTTAAATGATTTAAGTTTGACCACTTTGCAAGAATTACCAATGCTCGATGATGCTTCAGCTCAAGCTGAATCTGTGGCTCAGCGGGTCATGGAGTTTGAAGGTGAACCTATAGCTGCTCCTGAAGGTGTCTCAGACGTGACCGACGTGGCTGATACATCCGCTACTGATGAGCAAACTAATAACGAAAAAACTAATGACTAGTCCTGAATTTGAATCTGAACAGCCTGCCAAGATGGATGGGCAAGAGGCTGGTGAAAATAGCGAGACTCGACCAAAAAGAACCAGTCGCAGCCCCTACAACAAGGGTCGTGGCAGACGTCCACGCGATGAAAATGCATCTGCTGGTGATCAGCCTGCAGGAGAAAATCAAGTGACTCAAGCAAGTTCGGGTGAAGAGCCTGTAAGTGAGGGTGAGTCAGCAGCAAGGCCTCCTCGCGGGCCGCGCCCTCCAAGAGGTGATCGTGGTGATAAATTTGCCAGAGGCCCTAGAAACAAAGGTAATAACGGTGAGCGAGGTGATAGAACAAATCACCCATCACGTCATCAAGAAGCCAAAGCCAGTCCAGTCAGTGAAGAAAGCCAAGCTTTGTTCGCATCGGTGGTTTCTGGAGAATTTGATGCAACATTGGACACCCCGGAAGTTGAAACTGAAGTAACTCATGACATGGTTGCTCAGACATTGGCTGAGTTGGAAACTGAGTCTCATTCATCTGAATCAGAAACAAAAGAAGCTCAAGCTGAAGAAGATGCAATGCCAGGTTTGCAGTTTTCTAGCGTTGACGAACTGCCATTGAGCTTGCGTGATGAAGTTTGGTCCGATCTTGATGATGTCGATGAAGAAGGTTTCGACGAAGACACCGTTAAGTTACACAAAGTATTAGCTGATGCTGGCATGGGCTCTCGCCGTGACATGGAAGACCTGATCATTCAGGGTCGAGTTTCTGTGAACAGTATGCCGGCGCACATTGGCCAACGTGTTGGACCAACTGATCAAGTCAAAATCAATGGCAAGATGGTTCATCGCAAGATTCAAACAAAACCACCGCGCGTGATTCTTTATCACAAGCCAGCCGGTGAGATTGTCAGTCAGTCAGATCCTGAAGGGCGTCCAACTGTGTTTGATCGTTTACCAAAGGCCAAACAAGGTCGTTGGATCGCAGTGGGTCGTTTGGACTTTAATACCGAAGGCTTGTTGTTGTTCACCACATCTGGTGAATTAGCGAATCGCTTGATGCACCCGCGCTATGGCGTTGAGCGTGAATACGCGGCACGTATTTTGGGTGACTTAGAGCCTGAGCAAGAAAAGCTCTTAAAAACAGGTATTAATTTAGATGATGGTGTTGCTAAATTCTTACGCTTGGTCAGTGGTGGCGGAGAGGGTGCTAACCGTTGGTACCACGTTGCTTTGACAGAAGGTCGCAACCGTGAAGTCCGCCGCATGTTTGAGGCAGTTGGCCACATTGTGTCTCGTTTGATTCGAACACGTTATGGCTTATTTGTTTTGCCACCAAGATTGCGTCGCGGTCGCTGGGAAGAAGTCCCATCAGATCAAATTGTGCAGCTCATGAAGATGGCTGGCTTGAAAGTTCCTCAGGGTATGGGTGAGAAATCACGCCGTGATCCACGCGAAGGTGGTAACCGCGCTCCGCGTGAACACAGTGGTGGTCAACCTGATCCAATGCAAACCTCAGTTTCTTATTGGGGTTCTAAGGATGCATTAAGACAAGCATCCAACACCAACCGTTTTGCGCAAGGTCATGCAGATGATCGTGGCGGTAGATATAAGGGCAGCAGCAATGGTGGTGGAAGAGGTAAACCGGGTCAAGGTGGTAAACCTGGCCAAGGCAAGCCCGGTCAAGGCGGTCGCTCGGGAGGTTTTGGGCAACGTCGTGATGAGGATAGTCAGGCTGGCGTGCACCACGGTAGTGCATTTGGCAGTGGTGCTGATAAACCTCGTTCTGGTCAAAAATTCGGTAAAAAAGGTCCGAGTCAGGGTGGTTCTCGATCAGGACAAGGCCAAAATCGTTCTCCAGGTGGCAAACCTGGGGGTAAATTTGGTAAAAAGTTCTCAAAACCGAGCTAAATTGTCAGTAAAGCTAGGGGATATCCCTTGGCAGGGCTGGCAAGTTCTTATATAATTCAACTGTTTAGTAGTTCCGGCTAAAGTTGCGTTCAACGTAGGTCGGGCATGTTCTTTTTGTTTAGGAATATGGGCTATATGCCCATTTTTTTTTGGTGAAAGAAAACGTAATAGTCGATGGCGAACGAACAAGTTTTGATTGCTGATGCTCTGAAGAGCCTAGGTTACCTACTCGTTGATATTGAGCGAGAGGGTCGTGGCTTGTTGCGCGTCACGATTGAAAATATTGATTATGAACGCCCAATCGATATTACTGATTGTGAAAAAGTGAGTCGTCATCTGAATTACAGCTTGCCTGTAGATAACGTTAACTACGATCGATTGGAAGTTTCTTCGCCAGGCTTGGATCGACCTGTAAAAACAGTTGCTGACCATATCCGATTCATGGGTTTGGAAGCAAACGTTAAATTACGTGTCGCCCATGCTGGCCGAAAGAATTATGTAGGTGTTTTGCAGGGCTTGATCAGTGGTGACGCTGATTCTATTGATGCCAAGTTGGGTCTGTTAATCAAAAACACAGATGGCAGCGAGGCAATGTTTGAATTTACTCTGGCCGAGGTTGAAAAAACTCGGTTGGTTCCCGTAGTTGATTTCAAAGGAAGAAAATCATGAGTCGTGAAGTCCTCATGCTAGCTGACGCTTTAGCACGCGAGAAAAACGTTGAACGAGATATCGTATTCGAAGCACTTGAGATGGCCTTGGCCTCTGCAAGTAAGAAACGTTACGATGAAGATGTGGATATTCGCGTTGCCATTGATCGCAACACTGGCGAATATGAAACATATCGTCGTTGGTTGGTTGTGCCTGATGAAGCAGGTCTGCAAGAGCCAGACAAAGAGATTCTTTCGTTTGAAGCAAAAGAACAAATTGCTGACATTGAAATCGGTGATTTCATTGAAGAGCAAGTTGAGTCTGTTGCTTTTGGACGTATTGGTGCACAAACAGCGAAACAAGTGATCTTGCAGCGCATTCGTGATGCTGAGCGTGAGCAAATTTTGAATGACTATTTAGAACGTGGCGAAAACGTCATGACTGGCACTGTGAAGCGTGCTGATAAAAATGGTTTGATCATTGAATCTGGTCGCGTTGAAGCTTTATTGCGTCGTGACCAAATGATTCCAAAAGAAAACTTACGCAGCGGCGATCGCGTGCGTGGTTTCATTTTGAAAGTTGATCGTGAAGCCCGTGGCCCACAGATTGAACTCTCAAGAACAGCCCCAGATTTCTTGATCAAATTGTTTGAGAATGAAGTTCCTGAAATGGAACAAGGTTTATTGGAGATCAAGGGCGCCGCTCGTGATCCTGGTATCCGTGCAAAGATTGCTGTGGTTGCACACGATAAGCGCATTGACCCAATTGGTACTTGCGTTGGTGTGCGTGGCACACGTGTGACAGCGGTTCGTAATGAAGTTGCTGGCGAAGCAGTTGATATTGTTTTGTGGTCTGAAGATCCAGCGCAATTTGTGATCGGTGCCTTAGCACCTGCTCAAGTTCAATCAATCATGGTGGACGAAGAGAAGCATGCGATGGATGTGGTGGTTGATGAAGAAAACTTGGCAATCGCCATTGGCCGCAGTGGTCAAAACGTGCGTTTAGCCAGTGAGTTAACTGGATGGCACATCAACATCATGACTCCTGAGGAGTCTGCTCAGAAGACTGAAGAAGAATCAGAAAAAGTACGCGCCTTGTTCATGGAAAAGTTGGACGTGGACCAAGAGGTTGCGGACATTTTGATTGAAGAAGGCTTCAATAGTTTGGAAGAAGTTGCATACGTGCCTTTGTCAGAAATGCTAGAAATTGATGCATTTGATGAAGATACGGTGAATGAATTGCGTACTCGCGCACGTGACTCGTTGTTAACGATGGAGTTGGCAAAAGAAGAGCGTGTTGAAGAGGTATCGCAAGATCTACGTAGCTTAGAAGGTATGACTACGAATCTTGTTGCCAAATTGGCAGAAGGTAATGTCCATACCCGTGATGACCTAGCGGAATTGGCTGTTGATGAGTTAGTTGAAATGACTGGCATCAACGAAGAAGACGCAAAAGCTCTCATTATGAAAGCTCGTGCACACTGGTTTAACTGATTCATAAGGGGTTCGCATGGCGACCACGACCGTAGAAGATTTGGCAAAAGAACTGAAGCGCACTCCAGCAGCATTGCTGGAGCAGCTTCAGGCTGCCGGAATTAATAAAACAGCAGCGGAAGATAAGCTGACTGAAAAAGATAAAACGAAATTACTTGAGCATTTACAAGTGGCTCATGGTTCGGATACTGCTGCACGCAAAAAAATCACTTTAACCAAACGTGAAACCACAGAGATTCGCCAGGCAGATTCTGCTGGCAAAACTCGCACAGTGCAAGTTGAAGTTCGTAAGAAGCGCGTATTAGTCAAGCGTGATGAGTCTGCTAAAGATGAGCCAGCTCCAGTGGTTGAGAAGCCAGTAACAGTTTCAGCGGAAGCTGCACCTGCCGGTATTTTGGATGATGCTGAGTTAGCAAAACGTGAAGCTGAAGCTAAACGCCAAGCTGAGTTATTAGCTCGCCAAGAAGCTGACATGCAAGCGGAGATGGATCGCAAAGCTCGCGAAGAATCAGAAAAAGCTGCCGCAAAAACAAAAGCAGCAAAAGGTGATAAGAAAGAAAAAGCAAGCGCTGAAGAAGATAAAGCCAAGGCTGAAAGCGAAGAAAAAGAAAAGGTAGCTGCCACTGCAGCTGCCAAAGTTCGTGATGACGAATTGGAAAGCATTCGTGTGCGTCGTGCCAAAGCTGAAGCTGAAGCTTTAGCGATCCGTGACATGATGAATGCACCTGCCAGGGTTCTCAAAGCAGCTAAGCCGCCTGAAGAAGAAAAGAAGGGCACGCTTCATAAGCCGGTCAAGGCTGAAGGTGCAGATGAGAAGAAGAAAGATAAAGTTAAGCCGGGTGCAAAGACCATTAAATCAACCGAGTCATCATCGACTTGGCAAGAAGATGGTAAGAAGCGCGCTGGCGGACTAAAAACTCGTGGCGACACAACCGGTGGATCAGGTAACTGGCGCACGGGTGGTGGCAGAAGAAAAAATCAACAACAAGCCTCTGATGTTCCAACTAACTTCGTGGCACCAACTGAACCAGTTGTGAGGGATGTTCATATTCCAGAAACAATCACTGTTTCAGAATTGGCTCACAAGATGTCAGTAAAAGCTGCAGAAGTGATCAAGTTGCTGATGGGCATGGGTCAGATGGTCACCATCAACCAAGTTTTAGACCAAGACACAGCGATGATCATCGTTGAAGAAATGGGTCATAAAGCTTTTGCTGCTAAGTTAGATGAGCCAGACACAGATCTATCAACCGAAGCGCATGATGCTGAGTTGATCACAAGACCACCAGTGGTCACTGTGATGGGTCACGTTGACCACGGCAAAACATCTTTATTGGATTCTATTCGCCGTGCCAAAGTTGCATCAGGCGAAGCGGGTGGTATCACCCAGCACATTGGTGCTTATCACGTAGAAACTCCACGTGGCATGATCACATTCTTGGACACGCCGGGTCACGAAGCCTTTACGGCGATGCGTGCCCGTGGTGCTCAAGCGACAGATATTGTTATTTTGGTGGTGGCTGCAGATGACGGCGTGATGCCACAAACCAAAGAAGCGATTGCCCATGCCAAGGCTGCGGGTGTTCCATTGGTTGTTGCAATCAACAAAATTGATAAGCCAGATGCCAATCCTGATCGTGTGAAACAAGAATTGGTTGCTGAAAGCGTCGTGCCTGAAGAGTACGGTGGTGATTCACCATTCATTCATGTTTCAGCTAAAACTGGCGCAGGCATTGATGAGCTTTTAGAAAACGTTTTATTGCAAGCTGAGGTGCTTGAACTTAAGGCTCCGAAAGAGGCTGCAGCTAAAGGTCTAGTGATTGAAGCTCGCCTTGATAAAGGTAAGGGACCAGTTGCAACCATCTTGGTTCAATCAGGTACTTTGCGTCGTGGCGATATGATTTTGGCGGGCTCATCTTTTGGTCGCGTTCGCGCCATGTTGGATGAAAACGGTAAGCCTTGTAATGAAGCGGGCCCATCAATCCCAGTTGAAATTCAAGGTCTATCAGAAGTTCCTGCAGCTGGCGAAGAGGTGATCGCTGTTGCTGATGAGCGCAAAGCTCGTGAAATTGCTTTGTTCCGTCAAGGTAAGTTCCGTGATGTGAAGTTAGCAAAACAGCAAGCTGTGAAACTTGAAAGCATGTTTGAAAACATGGGTGAAGGCAGTGTTGAGGCTAAGAACTTGCCAATCATCATCAAAGCAGACGTTCAAGGTTCTCAAGAAGCTTTGTCACAGTCATTGCAAAAGCTTTCAACTGCCGAAGTCAAAGTGGTGATTGTTCACGCAGCGGTTGGTGGCATTACTGAAACTGATATCAACTTAGCCGTGGCTTCTAAAGCGGTTGTGATTGGATTTAATTCTCGTGCAGATGCATTGGCACGCAAGTTGGCTGAAGCCAATGGCGTAGATATTCGTTACTACAACATCATCTACGATGCTGTTGATGAAGTGAAAGCTGCTATGAGCGGTATGTTAACGCCAGAGAAGAAAGAAGAAATCACTGGCTTGGTTGAAATCCGTCAAGTGATCCAAGTATCTAAAGTTGGTTCTGTTGCAGGTTGTATGGTTCTTGAAGGTATTGTCAAGCGATCATCACGCGCACGTTTGTTGCGAAACAACGTGGTAGTTTGGACTGGCGAATTAGATTCATTGAAACGCTTCAAAGATGACGTCAAAGAGGTGAAGGGTGGTTTTGAGTGCGGTCTATCTCTCAAAAATCACAACGACATCCATGAGGGCGATCAACTGGAAATATTTGAAGTTACAGAAGTGGCAAGAACACTTTAATAGCTTTAAATAAATAACATGCCAGTAAAAAATCATCGCAATCAAAGAGTGGCCGACCAAATCCAAAGGGATTTGGCCGAGCTCATTCCGCGCGAGATTCGTGATCCGAAAGTTGGCTTGATCACCTTGCAGGCAGTTGAACTAACAACTGACATGGCACACGCAAAAATCTTCTTCACAGTTCTTGGAGCTGAGCCGGAGAATGCTTTGGCTGCTTTGCGTGAAAAAGCCGGATATTTACATTCATTGCTGTTTAAACGTTTGCACATTCACACAGTCCCGACTTTGCATTTTCATCATGATGAATCTGTGGCTCGTGGGGTTGAAATGTCACGTTTAATAGATCAAGCGCTGCGCGACGATAAGGCTTAATCATGCCCCAAGGTATTCATGGGGTGGTTCTTCTGGATAAGCCAGAAGGAATCAGCTCACAAACTGCTGTCACGATTGTCAAGCGCGCATTTGATGCGGATAAGGCTGGGCACACAGGTACTTTGGATCCTATGGCCACTGGTTTATTGCCCGTGTGTTTGGGCGAGGCAACAAAATATTCACAAGATTTATTGGATGCAGATAAAACTTATTTAGCAACTATCAAATTTGGTGAAAAAACCTCTACAGGTGATGCAGAGGGTGAAGTGATTGAAGTTAAAGAAGCTAATTTTGATGTGACCGATGCATATCTTTTACAAGAAAAATTAGCTGAAGTAGTGTTGAAGTTCACAGGTGAGATTGCACAGATTCCGCCGATGTACTCTGCTTTGAAGCGTGATGGTAAGCCTTTGTATGAATATGCCCGCGCAGGTGAGACATTGGAGCGAGAAGCAAGAATGATCACGATTCATTCATTGAAATGGATCGATGTGTCATGGCCAGTGGCTCAATTAGAAGTTTCATGCAGCAAAGGAACGTATGTCCGAACCTTGGCTGAAGACATTGGTGATTTTTTAGGTGCTGGTGCTCATTTGATTGGCTTGCGCCGCGAGAAGGTGGGTCATTTGAGTTTGGGTCATGGCGTTAGTTTAGAGACTGTCAAAAATAATCATCAAGAAAAAAATATCAAGCCTGAGTATTTACTGCCAGTAGATGCTCTCGTACAAGACCTCAACTCATTGGGGCTTACAAATGAAGAGGCAGATCGCTTGCGTCTTGGGCAAAGAGTCCCAGTCAGTAAAGCGGGTAGTAATGAAGAGTTAATGAGGATTTATCGCGGCACGATTGAATCTTGTAATTTTATGGGTACCGCAGACTGGCGCAAGGGTGTATTGCATCCACGTCGTTTGATTGCCCAAGCAGCAGCAGTAACGAATTTAACCAATTGAAAAAAGTGAAAGCAGAACCATGAGTAATATTCGCGCCTTAAGAAACATCGCCATCATTGCCCACGTTGACCACGGTAAAACAACCTTGGTGGATCAACTACTTCGTCAATCAGGCACATTCCGTGAGAACCAAGCGCTTACAGAGCGCGTCATGGACTCTAACGACATTGAAAAAGAACGTGGTATCACGATCTTGTCTAAAAACTGTGCGGTTGAATATGAAGGTACTCATATCAACATCGTTGACACTCCAGGACACGCGGACTTCGGTGGTGAAGTTGAGCGCGTTCTATCGATGGTTGATGGTGTGTTGCTATTGGTTGATGCTGTTGAAGGCCCAATGCCGCAAACACGTTTCGTGACAAAGAAAGCTTTGGCACTTGGCTTGAAGCCAATCGTGGTGGTTAATAAAGTAGACCGTCCAGGTGCGCGTATTGACTATGTTGTGAATGCAACGTTTGAACTATTTGATAAATTGGGTGCGACTGAAGAGCAGTTAGATTTCCCAGTTGTTTACGCATCAGGTTTGGCTGGTTACGCAGGTTTGACACCTGAAGTGCGCGAAGGAACCATGGCGCCTTTGTTTGAAACAGTCTTGAAATATGTACCGATTCGTGACGAAGATCCAGATGGTCCTTTGCAATTCCAGATTTCATCAATTGATTACAACAGCTATGTTGGCAAAATTGGTGTAGGTCGTATCAGCCGCGGTACAGTAAAAGCCGGTCAAGCAGTTGTTTGCCAAAACGGTCCAGATGGTACGCCATTCAATGGTCGCGTTAACCAAGTGCTTAAATTCCAAGGTCTTGAGCGTGTTCAGGTTGATCAGGCTGCTTCAGGCGATATCGTTTTGATCAACGGTATCGAAGATTTAGCGATTGGTACAACAGTGTGCGCACCAGACAAAGTTGACCCATTGCCGATGTTGAAGGTGGATGAGCCAACTTTGACCATGAACTTCATGGTTAACACCAGCCCATTGGCTGGACGTGAAGGTAAATTCATTACCAGCCGTCAGATTCGTGATCGTTTGCAGCGCGAGCTAAAGTCAAACATGGCTTTGCGTGTGAGTGATACAGATGATGACACCGTGTTTGAAGTTTCAGGCCGTGGTGAATTGCATTTAACCATTTTGATTGAAAACATGCGTCGTGAAGGTTACGAGCTTGCAGTTTCTCGTCCTCGTGTGGTTTTCCATGAAGAAAATGGCGTGAAGATGGAGCCGTTTGAAAACTTAACGGTGGATGTTGAAGACACCACCCAAGGTGGCGTGATGGAGGAGTTAGGTAAGCGTAAAGGTGAACTCCAGGATATGGTTTCAGACGGTAAAGGTCGAACACGTCTTGAGTACAGAATTCCTGCGCGTGGCTTGATTGGTTTCCAAGGCGACTTCTTGACGATGACTCGCGGTACTGGTTTGATGAGTCACACATTTGATACATACGGCCCAATGAAAGAAGGCATGGTTGGCGAGCGTCACAATGGCGTGTTGATTTCTCAAGACGATGGTGAAGCTGTTGCTTACGCTCTATGGAAGCTTCAAGATCGCGGACGCATGTTCGTGGTTCCTGGTGATGCGCTTTATGAAGGCATGGTTATTGGCATCCACAGTCGTGACAATGACTTGGTTGTTAACCCGATCAAAGGTAAGCAATTAACCAACGTACGTGCCTCAGGCACTGATGAAGCTGTTCGCCTCGTGCCTTCTATTCAGATGTCTTTGGAATATGCGGTTGAATTCATCGCTGAAGATGAATTGG
>Ga0222712_10001315_pt1 | contig 31016 bp, 32 predicted proteins | sample C33_657DmetaG_FD_165043 | JGI IMG/M metagenome (GOLD analysis project Ga0222712, IMG submission 165043) | Estuarine water microbial communities from San Francisco Bay, California, United States - C33_657D | ecosystem: Environmental > Aquatic > Marine > Unclassified | place: USA: California...
TATTTGTGGCGAAATACTGAAAAAAGAAATGATTCCAGAATTCAAAAAAGGTAAATTTAAAGACGGAATTATTAAAGGTTTAAAGAAAATAAATTCATATTTTAAATAAATGGAAAAGCTAACTGAAAGTACTTTTAATAAAATTATTGAAAATCAAGAAAATGACTTTGAGATAACTCAAAAATTCAAAGATTTCTTATTAAATAATTCAATCATTAAGATTGAAAATAAACCATGGAAAACAAAAGAAGGGTTTTGGCACAACTATTATGAAACCAATGAAAAATTGCAATTAAATAATGGTGACAAAGTTCCATTTATATGTATTAGACATCACTTGGACAAAAAAAGTAATTCTACAACGGATAAAAATGGACATATTGTAGTTAGTAAACCTACTAATATATTGAAATCTATAGAATTGACATTCTTTAGAACGCATAAGGCAATTGAAAAAAAAACAACTAAATCCTTTTGGGGAAAAGAAAAAATTGAAATAACAGAATTACAATATCAATATAGAAATAACTGTTTACCATTTTGTGTTCAACCAGAAATTGATATTGAACATTATGCTGCATATAATCCAGAATTGTTAATTCCCTTTGAAAATTTATTGGAAGTTATAAATGATGAGAGGACTCTTCTAGATGAAAAGCACAAACAATTCATGAAAGAAGTATTTACTTTTTTTAAAACAATTATAATAAAATATCAATAAATGAATAATTCAGGAAACTATATTGTTAATAAATACATCCTAAAAATAGTGGGTGTTTTTCATTTTAATAAAGAATTTTATAATAATGCAATAAACAATGGTTATCAGAATTTAATTAATGATGACTTTGAAAAAAATTACTATAAAGACACTTATTACCCCGATGTAAGAAAGGTGATGTTTTTAAATGAAACAAACCAACATAAGGTAATAAAAAAAATCTTTCAAGCTGAAGATATTGTACTTAAACACGAATTCATTACTAGCAAACAGATTAGTTTAAAAATTATTGACAGTAGAATTGATTTGTTTGAAAATGAATTTGGATTATTCTCAATAAATTTAAAAATTAATAAAGAAGATATTCTACTTACTGATTTATCAGATGCTTCATTTTTAAGTAGAGGGTTTGACAACATAGTAATGTCTCAAAAAGAAGTCAAATGGCATCAGTATATAGAGAATAAAATTTTACTAAACCAATCCACAAGGGGCGAAGGAATAACAATTGATGATTATTCAGGTAGTAAATATAAAACATACCTAATACTTGACTCAAATTCATTTGAAAACAATACAACGGATAGTAGAAACTTCGCATTGGCTGACTTATCAACCTTTAACAGGATAGGAACAAGTGAAAGCAATGACAATAATTCATTTTCAGTTGCTTACCAAAGCAAAATAAAGAAACAGGGAAATATATCTATTTTTAATGGTTGGACTGGACAAGCACTATTAGATTCATACACTGTAGTTGGCGATCAGATATTAGCAAATGAAAATGCCATAAAAACCTATGACAAAACATATTTTACAATTTATATTTATTGTTTGTACTTAAAATACACATTATTTAAATACAACTATGAAATATCTGATTTTGACGAAGACAAAAGAGAACATTTTGGCGACTTCATTAAAAAATATTATTTCCCATACATATCATACAACTTCTTACCAACTGAGATATTTAATTCTATTAGAGAAGGCTTAGACATAGAAAAAGAATTAGTTATAATTGAAAACAAAATAAAATCAATTGGAGAATCAATACAAGAAGATCAACAAAAAAGAACCAACAAAATCCTAGGTATTGTATCTGTAATTACAGCCATACCTCAAGCAATACCTGTATGGGATAAGATTAATGAAATAGAAAAACAGTTAAACTGGAACCCTATTCTATTTTGGAGTTTAATGATAACACTTTTGCTTACTATTGGAATTTATTTAATCGTATTCATATTTGGCAAAAAACAAGTTTTAAAATGGAAAAATTCAATTTTGAGTAAACCCTAGAAATTTTCAATTATGAATCGAATTATTTCTGTATTTAAAATAACTATTATCGGATTTCTTGGTTTAAACCTATTATTAATATTTATTTTAACTATTAATAATTATTTTGAAGGAACCAAAATCCCTTGGGAAAATTCTGACTTTTGGAATTATATTGCATTTGTTAACCTATACGGAATCATAATTAGTTTAGGATTTGGATATTTAAATCGTCCAAATTTTGAAAAAAAGATTTTAAACATTATTACAATTTGTACATTTATTTGTTTAATCTTATCCTATTTATTGAATTTCAAAATACTTATTATGCAATCAATTTATATACTAATAGGAGTCTCTTTGGGAAGGAAACTAGTTTTATTAATTGATGTTGTTTTAAATAAAAAAAAACCTAGTAGTAATTTGACATAAAATATACTCATTTCTGTAACTAAAATACCCTCGGCATTTCAGGATAAGGAATAAAAGACTGGAACACTAATTCCATACCTCCTGCAATAAATCTAGTAATTACGTACATAATAACACCTGATATTACAGCTACAGCTATATTCTTGTTTTTAATCTCTTCGTACTCATTCAAACCAACAGTTAACCAGCTGAATAAAGTAAAAGACAAAAGAATTATAAGCATTGAAACAATGGTACTTGATAAAAAGTAACAAAATATAATTAAACATGCTTTTGTTATTAATTCTGATATTGGTATACCCATATTTATTAATCTTCTTGTGTAATCCATAGCTGGATGCAAAGAAGCATCAACCATTTCAGCTACAGAAAGTAAAACAAATCCAATTAGAATACCAAAGGCTAGATTGTCAAATTTAACATCTAATTTATCAGTAAATAATCGTCTCATTAGCCAAAAAACTACAAAACATAATAAAATGCCAAAAAGTAGTCCTATAAAGACTTCAATGACTCCTAAGTAAAGTGAATTTGTATTCATACATGTAAATTTAAATTGTAAATTAATATTGATTTGTTATTGAAATTTGCCATTTATTCATATCTCCAACCTGAGGAGCTAACTCTCCTGGTTTGAAATGTTTTGCTGTTGTTTCCCAAGTTAAATATTTATGTTGAGCAGTAGATTTATTTAATCCAGCCAAAGGTAAATCAATACCTAAAATACAATGGCCATATTCATAACTAACTAAAAGGGCTACCGGATATTTATAATAATCTAATAATTCAAAACAAAGTAAGGAACGCGTGTCACAATCTCCTTTTAAATTATGCATAAATTCATACCCTGATTGTACACCATATTTAATATTTGGTAAGCATTCTTTACCAGACCTATGGTATTCCGTTAAAAAAGAACTATTTGAACTATTTATGGCTTCCACACAAGATAAATCATGTACTAATACATAAGGTATTTCTTGAATAGAACTAACTATTATATCTGCTAACTCTATTCTATTAGGATGTTTAACTTTAATTATACTATCGAACACTTTTACATAATTCTTAATTTCAGGGATATCCTTTGCTACTAAATTTGAATAAACCTGACTAATATCATTAGCATTAATCTGATTTCTATTATGTTCAGAACTGGCATAAATGGGATATAACGTATAGTAAGTGCCGCTGTAACTAGGACCTTTTAAAGAAACCCAATTTCTATGGTGAAATAAGGTATCACCAGATTTTCTTACTTTATTGTTCCTAACAAAATCTTCATTGTCATTGTCTTTTTTAGGAACAACATTGCCTTTTTTATTGTTAATAAAATAAATAAGTGCTATAAACATTAGAAAAAAAGCTAAAATATTACCAATTGTTTTAAATATTTTCCAAACGTAAAAATTAGAAGAGAATAAATACCTAAACAACCACCAAATAAAAATGAATAAAATAAGATATTTAACAACTAAAAAGGAACCGGTAAAAAAACTATAAACTAGAAAAAAAGTAACTAAACCAACCCAAAAAACTGTCATACATCCCCAATTATTATTTGATTTTTTGGGTGTTGTAATTATAGTTGTCGATTTATTCCAACCTGAAAAAATATTTTTAAACGATCTAAAAAGGTAAAAGACAGCTATTAAGGCAATTACAGGAAATAGAAAAGAATTCCATCCAATAAATAAAAATAATAGAACCCAAAGAATATCAAAAATTATAGATCTTTTGTGGCTTGAAAATTTATTTACCCAAAAAGGGTCAACTGAATCAGTATTGAAAGTTGTATCAGGTACTACTACCCTTTTAAAAGTGTTTAGAAATGGCTTATAGCTAAAATTATTAGTATTTGTATTTTTAATAGGAATTGTAGTAGGTTCCTCAATAGTTTTCTTAAAGTAAACAACCCCTTTAAAAACTTGCGTAGTAACACCTTCAAGCTGTAATTGCTCAACAAATTCAACTTGATTAACCAACAAATCTGCTAAATCCTCTGTAAAAGAAATTTTATCATGAGATTCTCCTTTAAATCTAATGCTACAATTAGCAATTTTAGGGATTTGAAAGAAAGGAATCTTTTTTTCTAAATTATATTCAAACGTATCTAAAGCAACAGCATTTGAAATATTGGCTTTAATAAATTCAATATCATGTTCTAAAAAAGTAGTAGTAGACTTTTCATTAGCATGCATTTGTGCATAACCAAGAAAATCACCTCTAAACCAATATGTTTTAACGTTTGGAATCATTTAAAATTTAAAATATATCTGGAAAAAAAACCCTTTTTATTGATTACAGTATTTTTATTAACTATCTTATCATTAACAGTATCTACAACTAACATTTCACCCGTAAACAAATTGTATTTACCTTGACTCACCACAATAAAATCAATTACATTATCACCAATTCTAAGATTATTAAGTGGAATAGACTGAGAATATGGTTTAATTTCTAAATCATTTGCAATCAATCTACCATTTAGTTTAATATCTGTTATATCATGATCATACACATCTACATCTCGTAATTTCAAAACAAACCCACCACCTTGATTAACATTCAATTTGGATACCTTCTGAGTATCTTTGAAATAGGTTGAATCTCTATTAACTAAAACCTTTTCATCTCCTTTTGGAATTTTCAAAGTAGTGTCTTTATTAATAATATCATCTCTTTGTTTTTCCCAAGTAGTTGAAGAAAAATGAGAACATCCACGAAGCAATAAAAATGCTAATAACAACAATATTAAAAACCTAAAAATTAGAGAAAGGCAGCCAGAATTCAACATAATAGGCAATTCTGTTGCATTTATGTAAGATGGTAAAAATCTTGAAAAAACAGAAAGACACCCTTCATTTGAACTTAAATTTTGAGCCAAAGGCACGGGTTCATCTATATTTTTAGGAATATTAGATGTTGGAGTAATAGGCGTGACTGGTTTTATAGTATTAGTTGATTTATCAATAACTAATATACCTTTCAATTCTCCATATGTATATCCTTTTTCTTGATAAGCATATTCAATGGTAGGATTTAATAATATGGCTTTATTAATATTACTAACTCTAATAAAATCTACATTATGCCAAACAATTTGATTAAAATATATGTTGACATCATCTTCGATACCAACTAAAATAGATTCATTAAACAAATTGTTATTTTCTATTTCTTCTTTTGAGGACAATAACTCAGCTTGATTTAAAAAAATATCTTTGTACAAAACAATGTCAAATACACGAATAATCTTTTTCTGAACATTAGCTTTAAACTTATCCAGAAAATCTGCATCCATATGTTCAGGACCGCGAAATTTAGCCGATACATTACCTTTAACGATAAATGTATCCGCTGATTCTTTATTATAAATTTCCGAAATTATCTGATTAGACATTAAAGTTCATTTTTTATAAAAATATCTAATTGGTTTTTTATTGCCACTTGCTCGCCATCATCATAAGGAATATGCTCAAAAGTAGATTTTGATGGTTCTTTTATTGAATACCTATTGTCAATTTGATATTTTTCAATATATGAATTGATGGCAATATTGGTATTAGTTTGTTCTGTATTTATTTGATTAATTATAGAATGTTCTAAATCGATGTCTAGTTGAGAATTGCCAATGACCATTTTATAGCGGATAAAATAAGGATAAACAAAAACAATAAGTACACAACCCGAAAATAAAAGAAATAACAAGAAATGATTTTGCCTGAATTGGGTTATTCTATAGATAGGGAACTTCTTGAAAGCTAAAGACTTTTCATAATTAAATATTGAAATTGAATAATCGCTCTTTAATTGGTTTAAACTATTTCTAAGATTTTGCAATTTGGTATCATAAATACTATGCCATTCATATAGCTTATCCGAATAATATTGTGAATCAGCAAGAGCTATATTCATTTTAAGCTGATTATCACTTTTATGAAGAAGGTTAATAGCATTAGATAATTTAGACTCTACTAAAATACTATCATTAACAATTTTCCGAATTGAATTATCAATACGTAAAGAATTTCTTTTTAAAATTTGTTCTCTTTTAAACGTAAAAGCTTGGATTAATGAACTTCTATATTGGTTATCCAGATTTTTATATCTAAGAATAGAAAATCCTAAAGCCAAACCTATGAAAATAAAAAAACTAAAAATACCAATGAAAAACAATCGTAAAATAAGAGAATAGAATAACTGAGTTTTATTTACTTTAGTATCATACACTGTTTTATGGGCATCTATATTCGTAGTACCAATAAGTACGGTATTATTTACAAAAGACTTTTTAATAATTTTAATATAACTAGACTTCCTTAATCCACTGTATAGAATCAATGAAATTGATAAATAAATAAAGGTGAATATAAAAGATGCTAAAAAACTGAAAAACCAATTTTCCAATACAAAATAAAAAAGAAAAGTAGCTCCAATTAAACAAATCAATAACTGTAAAACCAAAAACGAATAAATAGATTTTATTCGTTTTTGATCCTCTACAGAAACCGAAATAGCGTCATTCTGCGTAAGTGACTTACAGACTAAATATTTAAGCATTTATTAGATGTACTTACTTGGATTATTTTGCATATCTGCACTAGTATGTTGTTTCCATAACTCATTAGCTTCAGCCGCAACTTCAGCCATTTTTTCTACTTGATGATATTTATATTCAACTACAGCTTTATCATCTTTAGTATGAGGTGGAAGTTCAACAATTCCAGATTTAGCTAAAATTAATTTCTTTTTATTTTCCTCTAAATAATCATAAGCACCCTTAATCATCATTAATTTAAAAAATATTGGACCCGTTTCTATTGCTAATAGTAACAACATAATCATCCATGAAACTACAGGTCCAATTTCATGACTAATTTTAATACGCTCTAAAAGCCCATCTAATTGATTTTTACGATTTTTATTTTCAAGCTTTGCATCATCAGCTTCTTTATTAATTGAAGCTAATTTAGTACGGTATTCTTCAGCTAATTTATTTAATCGAGCTAATTCTGGTTGCATATTGGCAACAGCTTGCTTTCTCTCTTCCTCCAATTTTTCAAGATTTGCTTTCTTAGATCTATAAGCAGGACCCATACCAACAACACCATTAGCTGTTTTACCTGCAGCTTCCAAATCTAATTGTTTCATTTGATCAAGCAATTCTAATCTTCTTGTTTCAAAATAATCATTTTTGGCTTTAATTTCTTTTTCCGTTTTAGTTAGATTATCATTCCACAAAGCTGCTTTTTTAACAAAAATGCTATCTGTTTCATTATTAAGTTTTTCTAAATATGCATTTTGTCTACTTTGCAATTCAGCATTAATTTCAGATTGCATAATTCTTATTTCCAATGGTTTTGACATAGTTATACCAATAATAACAGCCATCAAAATCCTAGGTAGTGCATTTAAAAGTTCTCGCCATGAAATACTTTCCTTACCATCACCTTTCCCAGTTGAAGAAATAATAAACCTATCGAGATTAAAAATTATTAAACCCCATACCAAACCCGCTATGACAGAACCTAAAATTGAACCCCAATGAGTAGTTACATCAATTGCATCTCCTTTTGGAGAAAAAATGGTGTAAAATGCATACCCACCGGAGAAAGTTGCTAACAATCCGGTAGCAAGCACAATACCACCAAGACCTGCATATTTAGAATGATCTGAAGGCGGACAGTGATTTTCTAATAAATCAACATCGGCACCAGCACAATTCCATAAGAATTTAAGCACTTTACTTACTGGTTTAGGCTGAGACAATAAAGAATTTGACATGATTAATAAAATTTAAAGTTGAGATTAAGATTTAAAAATTGAGGTTTTACTAATTTTATTTGTGATTATTTCAAAAGATTCAGATTCTACGTTTTTATGGACATTACTAATGATAACTTTAGGAATAACACTTTGTTTATTGACACTTATAACTGTGAACCCCAGTAAAGCTTGTTTTTTTTGAACATTAGAAGGTTGAAAATTTAATTTCAATGGGTCGAACAATAAAGTTGAAGAGGTAATTTCTTTACTTGCAATTGATGTTGGTGAATTAATTATTTTTAATTTATGTCTGTATAATGTAAGTTTGAATGGCTTAAATTTAATTATCCATACAATAGGTGCATAAAAGAAAGAATCTTCTACGACTGCAGAATAAACACCTTTATTTATATCATAAACAGCTGTTTTAAACCCAAAAACAGGAAATGACAATAAAGAAAAAGGACCTGGATATTGTATTGATAATTTCATTTATTAATTTCCTAATAATAACTTAAATAAATATTTAATTTGATCTGAATTTGATGTTTTTAGAATTAATATACTAATACCAGATAGTAAAATGTATGAAACAATAGTCCATTTCCAATAATTAGAATAGTTGAGGACTTTATTATAGACATACCAAACAACAAAAAATATAGCGGAGCTAAAAGAAATGCACCAAAACCAAGCCCATGATGTATTTTCAATTAAATTTGAAAATATGGATGTAATTAAAATTCCCGGTGCAAATGCTACAACTAAAACTAAAATAATTAGAAAAAGAAATACTTCTCCCCCACTACTTTTTTTATCATTATCGTCATGAATTTCATACCGTTTTCCGGTTTCATTATCGTATATATATTTTCCCATATTTAAGCTTTAAGCATTAAAAAATAAAAAATCAGGTAATAGAATAAATACTTATAAATATACAAAATTTATATTTAATTTCAAAATAATAAATGGCTTCAAATGAAAACTAAAAACGGACTATTAATTTTAATATTTACAACAGTTACAACTGCAATTAATGCTCAGATTTTGAATATTGACAGAGAAATTAATAATGATAGCTCCCTTAAAAAATGGAATTTAAGTATTTCTGCAAATTATAGTAGTGATAAACTAAAAGGAAATTTAAACGATATTTCAACCCGTATAGAGATTGATAAACGATTGAAAAACAATTATGTTTTAATTGCTCAATTTAATTCTGATGCCACTTTTATAAATAAAACAATTCTTCAAAATGAAGGCTATAGCCAGTTCAGAATAAGAGATAATGATAATAGAAAAAATAGTGTAGAAGGATTTATACAATACCAATGGAATGGAACATTAGGGATGTTATACAGGCAAATTGTTGGAAGCAATTATAGATTAAGAATATTGGAGAAAAACAATATGGACTGTTATATTGGATTAGGTGGTTTTTATGAAATTGAAAAATGGAATTTTGACGGAGTAGATTCTTCGATACAAGTAATCAATTCAGATCCTATAACAAGAAAACTATATCGTTTAAATCACTACTGGAAATTTGCTTATAAACTAAGTGACAAAATAGACATAAGCACCGTAAGTTATTTTCAATTTCCAATTAATAAAGAATTTTTAAACCTAAGATGGTATTTAGAATTCAATACGAATTTGAATATAAGTAAAAAGCTAAGTTGCTTTATTCACTGGGACCATATCATAGATAATTACAGAGTTGTACCAATATCAAATTACTATTATACATTCAATTATGGATTGACTCTTAACTTATGATAATTCCACTACCAAGAAGTAAGAAAAGGCCAATATACATCTTTCAAAAAAGAAAGTGTTTTTAAAGGGAATCTAGAGTTCATTTCAAATTCCTTATTTTTTATAAAATTACAGTCATTATTATAAACATAGCACTCCATTGCCTCGTCATAATGAAGATAATTACTAATATTATCTATTAATTCATTTTGAGCATTTGAATCACTTTCCAACAACTCAAATTCTTCACCTGTAAGTACTTGGTTATCATATTTATGTTGAAAATAATAATCACCAATTGAAGTAGCTATAGAAATTTTACTTTTAATTAGATCACTACCTTCAATTTTATAAAAACAGGTTTCTTGACTTCCACCTCCAGCATAACCTATAGCTATAAGATAATGATTAAAAATCTTTTGTTCTTTAACAAAAATACTTTTATGCAAGCAAAACATCCTTAAAAAACGAGAAGACAATGCAGCAGATTTTTTTTCTCCTGCATTGTCTTTGGCTAATTGAATTAATATATTCACTGTATGTTATTGGTATTGAGTTTGTTCTCCAATTTCTTGAGTAATCCATTCATCTTCCTCATCATACCAAAACCCTTTTCTGGTTTTAGAATCATGATCGTAAACTATTACAACTACTTCATTTTCAGTAGCAAAATCTCTTAATTCATCATAAAATTCAAAATCTTCTAAATTATAATCAGCATAATCAAAAAGAATAGAATAAGATTCAGGATCATTCTCATCTTCTTTTAAAACTCTTAAATTGGCAGATGAACCAATCAAACTCTCTGTAAATTCAATACAAGAGTCTTTTAATTCATCATTAAATGCATAATGGTAAATGTCAATTGTAATCATAATTTATTAATTAATTTCCTACTCGTATGGCTTTTCGGCATTTGCCCCGTTTACAATTATAGTTTCTGGACTCTATTAATTACAATAAAATCTACGTAATTATTCCTTTTTTCAATTGGGTTTGATTTATTCTATGACATGTTACTAATTATTTCTCTAACTTCTTCAGCCAAGTCATCAAACTCTAATGACATTTCTAGCTCATCGGCTATCGTGGTCAAATCATCAACATTTTTTTCTCTAACTGCTTTTTCAATTGCTCTGTCAGCAATATTTCGCGCTATTTCTTCACCTGAGTCACCAACAGAAAATGAGATTTGATTGACAGAACAAGCTAGCCTTAGCATATCCCAAACTGCAGAATCTTTAATTTCATTTAAAAATTGATAAATATCAGATTGAATCTTCTTTTCATCAAATGGACTTTCCATACAACTATCTAAAAACTCTAAGAATTCTTCTAATTTTTTATTTTCCATATTATTAATTATTTTAATATACTACTTGTTTGGTTTTTCAAATTATCACCGTTTGGCATAATAGCTAATGTGCTTTATTCAATAAAAGATTAATTTTAGCAAATATAATAAATTCATATTATTTACAATACATGAATTTATTATTTTTTAAGTAAATAACAATTATTTAAATAATGCATATCAAACAAAGAAAATTATAGCATTGTAAGTAAACTTAAAGTAACAAATACAAAACTGTCTAAAATATTGAGTTAAATAAAAAGTGAACTACCCATATAAAGACAGTTCACTTTATTGTTTTTTTAAAGAAGTGTTGTCAAAAGATTACCCGTTCCAACTTTAACTCCTCGCTCATCACGTGTCGTATTAGTTTTAGGGTCATATTCACCTTTTTTAACACCTCTTGCATCTCGGATAACAAGCTTTCCGCTTGTTTCTTGTATTTCTCCTAATTTTACTCCTCTGCTGTCTCTTAAAACTTGAGTTCCCATTTAAATTGCTTTTTTTATTAATTCCTACTCGTATGGCTTTTCGGAATTTGCCCCGTTTACAATTATAGTTTCTGGTCTCTATATATAATAATAAAAATAAATAAATTTAAATTATTTACGATAATAAAACATATTATTTTTCTTCAAGTAACCTCTATTTTAAAAAATAATAACAAAAACTAAATAAGGTCAATTATAGCAAAGTATGTAATCTTAAAGTATCAAATACAAAACTGCCTGAATTATTGAGTTGAATAAAAGCCTATAGCAAAACTCCTACCCTCTCGTTTACCAATAACAACATCACAAGTACTAGCCTTCCAATGAAAAAGAACTAAGTAATAGCTCGATATGTAATCAAATATTTTATCAATAGGTATAGGTTCATCGGCTATATTTATGGGCACACCAAAATAAGTATAAATTGATTTAACAAAAGCCTCTAAAATAATAGTAGCTTTTTTAGTGTTTAAATCTTTTGTGATAAATTGAACTGTCATTTTTTCAGTTACACCGTCTCTCTCCTCATGAAACTCAACCTGACAAGAGCTAAATAAATCCAAAAAAGGATTTGCAAATTTTATCTCATAAGTATGTAAAACAAATTTTCTCTTGTTTTCAATTTTTACAAATCGATTTTGAATGTTTGATAAATTGAATTCATAGTCACTTATCAAATCAGGCGTAAAAAAAGATAAATCTATTTGAAATAATCTATGAATTGAAAGAAAATCCTGATGCATTTTATTTATTTAGAAAAACCAATAGTTGTTTTAGATATATTTTCCGGATCATTTTCATTGTAGTAATAAATATCTGACAAACATAGTGATTTATCTTGTGGACTTGTGATGAAACCTAATTGATGTAATAAAACATTAGTCTTATAAATTGATAATGGTTTGAATTCGTAAATCACTTTACATCTACCCTTTCTAAGCAAGGCTTTATCTATCATTGCCAACTGTGTGTTAAAAGTTGCAATAACCTGTATACCTAAGCTACCCAACAAGCCATCAGTTATGCTTAATAAAGTGGAAATGCCATTTGCATTGATATCATGATCTCTTGATTTTAATAATAACTCAGCATCTTCAACTATAATAATAGCATTGGGATTATTTACCAAAATTTCAGTGAAATTAGGATCATCTAATGCACTAGCATTTTTGGGACTCAGAAATATTACTGTTTTATTCAACTGATTAATTACGTATTCAATATAAGAACTTTTACCAGTACCCGGTTGACCGTAAAATAAGAACATACCTGATTCATTTGCATTCAGTTTCACTAATATATCATCATGAGGCAAATCATCATTGTAGTTAGTAGTTATATTAAAGCTTCTTTTCTTTAAGGGCAACTCCTTTAATTCTAAACCAAACTGAAGATTCATCAAAAGATAAATATTGACTTTAACTTTTTTCTTTAACTTTTTAATCTGTTTCTCTGCTTTATCAAAAATAACCTTAGCTTCGTTTTCAGAGTTTAATGTTTCTGGATTATAGAAAACTTTCAAATGATTCCAAGAAATAAAAACTAAATTATCATTTGGTAAAACAAAAAAATATTCAATGAAATTAATTTTACTAGATGTTTTACTTGAATCGTATACATAATCATTACAACTTATAATCTTTAAAATTATCTTTTTAAATTCACTTTTAAACCAATTAACTAAATCATCAGTTTTAAGCTGGTGTTTATAAGCATAAATGGAAGGTGTACTTTTAAAAAAATAATTGTATAAAACTAATGGATCATAAAATTCATTGCTTTTATATAGAAATGAATTATTTATGAGTTCAAATTTGAAATAATCAGGACCATCTGAAACATATTCAGCGTCTTTTTCATTCAGCATAGATAAAAATTTAAAACTTAAATTTAATCTTCAGTATCACAAAACATAGAATAAATTCTTAATACTTTTGGATTTTCTTCCGGAAAGTTACATTTTTCAGAATCTACATATTCATTGTTACAATAATCAAAATCATCTATAGCAGATTCTGTTTCAAACATCCACTTATAGGTAAAATCAATTCCATCAAAATTAAACGTAAGCGAAACAATGTAATCTTCTTCTTTAACTAATTCTCGTTTAAAAGAAATGCCTGAATCATGCTCATAAGTTTGACCATTGTCCATACTACTAACAATTTCTTGCATAGTTTCCCATAAATCATCTGCTAACCATTCAGCACTTTCAATTTTACTATAACCGTTATGATCTTGAAAATAGAAAGGTTCGTCATCATTGATGCCGGGAATTGATAATACATAATCACTTGACAATGCATCAACCCATGCATCTTTATATTCTATATCAACCTCTTCTTCTAATTTTAACCAAATCGTAGGTTTGAGACCCTTCTCTATACCAGCTAAAATTCTTGGCAAGGATTTTAAACCATCATCAACAAGCTTCCAATCAGTAACAGGAAGCAAATTATTATCATTATTAAATGAAAATCGCAAATGTGATTTTAATACATCTCTATAATTTGATTCGGGAAAAACAGTTAAAACATCTTCTTTTGTAGGAAATTTTCCCTCTCCCTTTTCTAGGTTATACTTTATAATATAAAACATATATGGTGTTATTGGTTTTTGAAAAATTTTAATAATTTATGGTAAAAATATAAACATTTTATAAAAGATGATACGAAAAAGCAATAAAAAGAAAAAGCACCTTAGGAAAAACTACCATAAGAACGAATTAGCCTTTCATGAATCACTATAGGCAAATCAAAAATATCAGATTGAAATATCCCTTCATCATCTAGTTTAAGCATCAGTTCATCTTTAACTGAAAAAAAATCCTGACTTTCATTATCAAGATCTAAGAATTTATTTAATTCAGGGACAAGATGATTTTGAAGAATATAAAGGTCTTCATCCGGAATTTCAGTTTCTGAAAAACCAAATTCCTGGGTATTGTTTGTATATTTAGTAGTATAGTAATTAAGATTAAATGACACCCAATAATTATAATTATTATTTTCATAATCGAATGCTACTTTAATGAACTCCTCATTAAATGAACCATTCTTAGAATAATTAACAAGTAAATAATCCGTTTTCTTATCTGGAAAATTAATAACAAAAATTATTTTATACTCGTATTTAGAGTCCTCAAATACTATTAATCGATAATTAATATTCATTTATGAAATCTGTTTGTTTTTTGATGTTTTTTTATAAAAATTAAGTATATTTAATCAAATAAAATCATTATAGATTTATAAGATTAAAATTTAATAAATTTAGAGAAAATATAAATTAAAAATAGAAAGTTAATGATATTTTTACAAATTAATATATGAGTAAAATAAGAGCAAAAATCATAGGTAATCAAATATGGACAGTTGAAAACCTTACTAAAGATCAATATTTTTTAATAACAGGAATAAAAGTTCCAGTAAAAAATAAAAATTGGTTAAGCTATTCAAAAATAAAATGCTACAAATATAATTCGATTCATGAATCAAATAAAGATGGTTTCTTATTTAATTTATATTCAGCAGAGACATTAAATAATAATGGAATAAACAATAATACATGGAGAATTCCTTCATATGCTGACTTAGATGTTCTTTTCAAAAATATTGACGGAAAATCATCTACTAATTATTATTATAAAGAAGTAGCAATCAACTTAAGAGGAAATTACGGTTGGCCATTAAATGGAACTAACAAGATTGGTTTTAATGCTATGCCTAATCCAACATTAAATGAAAAATTAGAGTTGTCAGAGTCAGAAATCTCTAGGTGGTGGATTTACAATCAAAAAAACAAAGATTTTGACGGTTTTGGTATATATACAGAGGACATAATTGGCTTTAGTGGCACAAATAATCAAATGGCTTTGGCAATAAGATTAGTGATGGATTTGACAAATCCTAGAGTGGATGATAAAATTTATTATGTGTAAAATTAAATAATTATATTAAATGGAAAATAATGACAATCAACATACTTTACTAATTGGAATAATTCTTATTGCATTTGGTCTTTTTATGGCTTATAGATTTAAAGTTATGTATAATAAAAGAACAGGTATAGATATTAAGTTCATCAATATTATATACACAATACTTTGTATCCCAATAGTAATTTTTTCATTTATAGCAGGCCCATTACTTTTAGGTTCATTTCTTACAAGTTTTAAAGAAAAATATTGGGATAAAAAGTAATTTCAAAAAACGAACTATTGAAAAAAGTATATATCACCCCTACAAAAAAAAACTAACACAGAATGGGCACAATTAAAATTGTATGAATAAAAAAATATCAATTGATGAATTAATTTTGGAGTCAGATCTTTTAGAAACAAAGGATTTGCAAAAATTATCTATTGCAGTTTACGACATATTTGACCAAGTAATAATAAAATATATTGAGAGTAATCAATATTGGAATAAGGAAACATCTTTAAGAAGCGCATCGTATTCAGCAAAAGGTCGATGTTTAAAAGAATTTATTGAAAAGGAGAATCATAAATTGGTAAACAACTGGGTAGATTCTGCCAAGTATGGAAGGTACGGAAAAGACGATTCGGATAAACTTAGAAAATTTATAAAATCAACCAAAAGCCTATCTGATTTTTTAAATATTTCTAAACTTCAATTTGAGTTGAGAATACCAAACGAGAATATTATTGTAAACTCAGCAACAGTTGAAAGTCCAAAAGGCTTTAAAACAATTAATCTTCTTCATACTGATTTAATTCTTCAAAAAACAGACCTTCTAATATTAACAACAACAAATAAAGAATTACCTTCTGGATTGTTTTTCGATAGATTAAAAGAACAATGTAATTATACCATATCTGAATTAATTCCATTTTATAGCTTTAATAAAGATGTTTATACATCTTTATTGCCAGGCAATAACAAAACTGGGTTCAAATATTTACTTATACTAAATTTACCTAAAAGAGAAAGTGGTGAAACTTTAGAATTAATGTCAACATGGATTAGTTCATTAATATTATCATCTTTGGCAATTATAGAAATACAAGAAAAGAAAATAAATTCAGTTGCAATGCCAGTTATTCGTGGTCATTATATGAAAAATAAAACTGAATATATAGAATTAGCTAATCTATTATTAATCACATCAGCAAAATGGCTTAAAAAATCCGAAGTTACAAAAGAAATTAATATTGGAGTTTATTACAATGATGAAATACCACAGTGGAACGAAGCAATGAATAGTGCATTAGGAAGAGCATCGATAAATAAAGATCATCTCATTATTGAAATTTGTAAAGACTTAAGCAATATAATTGATAAACATTTAGACAGTGCACTTAGTGATGCTTTAAAACCGCTAAAGAGTTATTTACACCAATCTGATGAAATTGGTATTGAATCAATTTTCATTCAGGGGCGTAAATTAGTTGAATTAATGGTTTCTAATTTAGCAAAAAAATATAATTTAAAAACAGGGGGTGAATTAATGTCAAATATTGAGAAATTTAGAGAAATGAAAATAGCCCCATGGTTGTTATCTTATATGCATACATTAAGAGTTTTTGGCAATGAAGGTGTTCATGTTAGACTTGACGAAAAAACTTACACACCAAATAGCCTTTCTAAATCTGATCTTATAAATGGATTAACCGCTATAAGAGCATTATTAATATTTTGGGAAAAACTGAAAAAGTAATTACAATATAGAGCTAATCAGCTTTTATTTACGATAGATGGCTTGTACGATGGGACAGAAAATACTAGTATGGATAGACATTTTTTTCTTTATTCTTAAATGATTACTTGCAAATGTCTTGTAGGGGATATTAATGCTTTTTGCACATTCTTTTAAAATAGATCCATTACTTTAGATCAACTTGGCATTCATAGAAGTACGTATTACAAATGGTATGATAAATATATCAAATTTGGTGAAAGTGGTTTTACAATTGGGGCTTCTAAGCAACGGGAAATTTGGCATCTCTATATCATGGGGTATTTATGTAATCCACTTCCCAAGCCCATAACTGCCATTGGCCTATAAAATTATTAGCAGGAGTGTCTAACAAAATTATTCGTTGAGCAGTAGGAATAATATTTAATTCAAGAGTTCTGTCATAAAATTTGTCTTGTATTTTTTTTCTCGAGGTATCAGATAAAATTCTCAAAAAGTTATCATCTAAAATATAATTTCCTTGAATCGGAAGTGCCTGTGGCCCTTGAACACCTCTAGCTCCGTAATTAATCATATCACTATCTGTAACACAAATGAACATGCACCGATAATTGTTGAATAAAGCAAAGTTTTTAAGCAGAGCAAGTCGAAATAATTCATTCAGTAATTTACCATGCTTCCCGGATTTATCTTGATTCGAGGCTAATTCAGGCGCTCTAAAGTAGCCAAACTCCACAATCAATCCTTGATTGAGTAACCCTGCTGGATCTACTCTTAAATCGAACTCGGGCTTGTCTTCATGTCTTCCTCTACCTCTTAAAATTTCTCTTTCTCTTTGGTTGAATTGTGTTGGAGGTATTGGCTGCTCTAAAATTATTTGATGTGGTTCTAAGCCATATAACCTCATTAAAGCTATGTAAAAATCATACCTGATGCTATCTTCACCAAATGAATTAAAACTGCCGTGCGCTTGAAGCCTTGCTGTTAAAAACGTTCGATATAAATCAAATAATTCGTTCATGTTGTTCTTCAAATATTTAAAATTATAAATCATTTACTTCTAATAGCCCTTACAAAAAATAAATTAACTTTTAAAATATCTAGATATAAAAACGGTATTATTTCTGAGATTTTCATCTGATTGGAAAGGAAAAATTAATCCTATTGAAAAAGAATTTTTATATCCATCTTTTTCGCTTTTTCCTATATCTTGAATCATTTCATCTATTGTATTTGTTATCGCTTTTGTAGATTTTTCAAATCCTTTTATGTTGTAATTTGTTGGAATTATCTTTAATTCAATTGCAATAAATTATTTTCCATCTTTTAGAATTACTAAGTCAATTGTTTTTCCTTTCTTTGATTTTTTACCAGAAACTGGATATTCATTTTTAATTTTTAAGTTAAAATTATTTTTAATCAATATTATTAGTTCTTTTAAAAGCTCAATTTGAAACCATTTTTAAAATTTTAATTTAGATTTAATTACAAAATCAATGCCTTCATGATTTTGCATTGTTTTTGACACATTTAATAAAGCAGTTCAAAATAATATTATTATTTCTTTTTTATTCATTTGTAATGCTATTTGAAATTTTAATTAATTTTTTTTCCATTTGCTTTGTCAGCTAATAATTTTACAATAAGTACTATAACAAAAGTTAAATTAAATACTTTAAATAAATTTTCATTTTTAATAATCAATATTATATCTATTGGAATCAATAAAATAATATAAAGTATGGAATATTTTTTTAAATGAATTGCAAAATCACTATAACCGTTGTTCTCATCAATTTCATGTTTGATCAATCTTTTCAACATTTTAGATTCTCTTTTGTTCCAATCATCAAAATTTGTATTATTCAAAAAATCTTTTAAAAATATTTTTGAGTTCAATGAATATGGTATAAAGTATTTGTATTCTTCAATTGCTTCAGAATAAGACCATATTTTTTTATTTTTTTTGTATTTATTTAACTCTTCAAAATATTTTAAAAAATCTTCATCATTTCTGTATTTTTCATATAATTTTTTAATTATTTCTGTATCTTCTTTATTATTTCGTTTTATTTTGCCAATATATACGCCATATGTATATCCTGATCCAAATTCGCGATTTTTATCACTAATGTAATTCCTAATATTATTGTTATTTATTTTTCCAATTATTTGATAAATATAAAATTTATGTAATTCAATTAATAATTCTAATTTTGGATATTCTATTTTACTAGTTAATTCAAACTCTTCTTCTTCTAATATTTCGTTTATTTTATTTTCAATTTTATTGTCTATTCTTAATTTCGATATATCTTTATCTTGTTTAACTATAAACAAATAAATTGAATTTTTTATTTCATCTATTTTTTCAATTGCTAAATCATATTTTTGTAGTCTTGTCAATAATTTTGCATAATATATATTTGTGATATCAGTATATATATCAAATATATATGAGTATATTAACAAAAGTCTAAGAGGTGATCTTGATTTTGCAGTAAATTTCCATTTTGTAGAATGATTTTCAAAATCATTAATAAAGCTTAATATAATTTCAATGTATTTTAGTCCATTTTCATAATTACCTAATATATATTCAATTTTTATTAAATTGAAATAAATATCAAAAATATATGAAGTTGGGATTTCATTTGATTTTACGTCTTCAATTTCATCTAAGTACTGATTTTTTTTAAATAATTCTCCACTAATTTGATTTAATCCTATTGTTAAATTTATTTTTTCATCAAAATCATCATCTACTAAAGAATACTTTAATGCTGTTTCAAAATGAATTTTTGCTTTTTCAATATTTAAATGTTCAACATAATGCAAGTGGCATAAACCTAAATGATAATGAGATATCCAGTCTTGTTTTTTTAATTCAACAGCACTTTCAAATTCTAAAATTGCATCTGAAATAATACTTTCATTTTTAGCCGATTTAGATGTAAACTTTATACCATTAATAATATGCAATTGTCTTTGTTTTTCAGAATCGGGCAACTTTAGTAACTCAATGATGTCAAATAAAAGCAAATTGGTTGATTGTTGAGCATAAAATATTTGAGTCAATCTTTCATCCATTTTTCTAAATCCATTCTCAAGTGCTTTTATTTGTTCTTTGTTAGCTTCTCTAATTGAATTTGAAATAATATTGGCATTGTATTCTAAGTTATTTACATCTCTTTTATAATTTATATATGATTGTATTAAATTAGGATTACCTTTTTCATAAGGATTATAATATGTTAAATAGAAGTTTGGTTTTTGCATCATATGTCTTTCTTCATGTTTTAGTAGAGCTTAAAATTAGTAATTTAATTAATATTTAGTGTGAATACAGCAGAGCCTCGTAGACTATATTTGTAATTGTAAATCGTCAGCATAAAGTAGACAAAAGTGTTTCTTAATAAAGTTAAATTTTTTAACCATAAATTTAAAATTAAACTATAAAAAAGCAGCTCTTAAAAAAGCATTTTTTTAGTCAAATTTTTAGTCAAATTAGTTTCCTAAAAATAGATTATTATCTCAAATTACGCTTGCACTTTTTGCAAACTATATAGAATTTGTCTATAATTAAAAAGGCGTATTCTGGGGTAAAAAAGGGTCAAAAAAGGGCATAAAAAAAGCTCAAAAAAGGTGCTTTACATCGAAAATGTTTACACTTTTTGAGCATTTTATTTTCCATTTTTTTGTAACGTATTGATTATAAATACTTTACAAAGGCATGTGGTGACCCCGACAGGATTCAAACCTGTAACCCTCAGAGCCGAAATCTGATATTCTATTCAGTTGAACTACGGAGCCAATATGAATTACAAAATTAAAAGCTAGTACTTAGTTTTCCAAACAAGCCAAACTCTTTTTAATGATCGCCAAAGCCTCATCCATTTGGGCTTTAGTAATACACAAAGGAGGAGCAAATCGAATCTTATCGCCATGAGTAGGTTTAGCTAATAAACCGTTTTGCATCATGGTAATACATAAATCCCAAGCGGCATCTGGATTAGCATGCTTAATCTGAATTGCATTTAATAAACCTTTTCCTCTTACAATTTCTATATTAGGATGCTGCAAAGCTAAGAGCTCATTTCTAAAATAAACCCCTAATTCCGCTGCATTCGCAGCCATATTTTCTTCTCTTAACACTTCTAAAGAAGCTACGGCAACTGCACATGCCAATGGATTTCCACCATAGGTAGAGCCATGTTCACCGGGTTTAATCGTTAGCATAATTTCGTCGTTACACAATACTGCAGATACAGGAATGGTACCGCCTGAAAGTGCTTTACCTAAAATTAAAATATCAGCTTTTACATGCTCATGATCACAGGCTAGTAACGCACCTGTTCTGCACAAACCTGTTTGTATTTCATCGGCAATAAAAAGTACCTTGTATTCTTTACATAATGCAGCAGCTTTTGCTAAATAGCCTTCATCTGGCACCACTACTCCAGCCTCTCCCTGCATGGGCTCTACTAAAAAGCCCACTACATTTGGATTTTTTAAAGCTTGTGCTAAGGCTTCAGTATCATTATAAGGAATCACTTGATAACCGCTCATAAAGGGTCCGAAATGATGAGTACTACTGGCATCGGTAGAGAAAGAAATAACGTTTAATGTTCTTCCATGAAAATTTTGCTCACACACTAAAATTATCGCTTCGTTATTGGGCACTTGTTTTACTTCGTATCCCCAACGACGAGCCAATTTTAAAGCTGTTTCAACGGCTTCAACTCCCGTATTCATAGGCAATACCTTATCGTAACCAAAGTAAGTACAAATATATTGTTCGTATTCCCCTAAAAGATTATTATGAAAAGCTCTAGATGTAAGGGTTAATTTACTTGCTTGTTCAATTAAAGCGGCTACTATTTTTGGATGGGCATGCCCTTGGTTAACGGCTGAATATCCGGATAAAAAATCGAAATAACGTTGATCATCAACATCCCACATAAAAACACCTTCGCCTTTTTTTAAAACTACCGGTAAGGGATGATAATTATGAGCACCATAACGCTCTTCTCTATCGATATAAGATTGGGTATTATTACTTATGGTTACTTTTGAATGCATAATTTATGGTTGCGATTGTAGTCTGCAAATTACATCTTTATTATTGAATTGATGTCTTTTTCATCCACAAGAAAAGGATATTGAATAAAAAACTAAGGCTTGCTACCAGAACTAAATAGCTAATCGAACAAGGGAAATACCAACTCCCTATTTTAAAAACATAAATAATTGCAAAGCTCAACAAAAACTGTTGTAACCATAATTTTAATGGAAATAATTCGAACAGCTTAACCTGCAATATCTTGGCGGTATGTATACTATAATAAGCTGCTTGCACATAGGAAGAAAGCACAAAACTAAAGGCCAATCCGGGCAAACCCATCAACCTATACAAGGGATACAATAGTGCTAAGGCAATAACTAAATCTAGTAGAGCGCCTTTATTGATCAACGCACCTTTATGTGCATGTTGCAGGATACTCGTAAAGCCATAGGCGCGCAAAGGCAAAACCAAAATTGACCATTGAAAAATTGGGACAGATGCCGCATATCGATGATCAAAAAGTAAATCAAATAAAGGTGCAGCAAAGAATAATAAAAACAAAAATAAAGGCATTACCATAGCGTTAAGCAAAACTCCTGTTTTATGCAAAAGCGCAATACTATGTTGTTGCTTATCTGTAGATTGTACTTGCGCCAGATACAATAATCCAGCACTGGTAAAAGCACCCAATAAAATGGGCAAAAAAGGAATATCGATAGCACCATTAAAGTAAATAGCCGTCAATGTACTGCTCAGTAGTGCAACTACTAAAACCTTATCAATCCACTTAAAAATATATTGTAAAACGTCTTGGATGGCTAAATGCATCCACAATGAACGGGTCTGAACAATATCTAATGCCTCAATGGTTATAGAATTGTTTTTTTGTAGTAGCCTCACCCTTGCCCATACTATACCAAGACGAACAAGCATTAAAAGGGTTAAAGATGGTATTAAATTTTGCAAATCAAAACCAGATTGCAGCATGCGCAGATGTAGCCCAACAAAAAGAAAGGAATACACAATACTCAGACAACTAATTAATCTTATTTTTTTTAGGGCAATTAAATACGATTCTGCTAAAAGCAAAGCAACACTTGAGATAAAAAAAATCAAGGACCATATGGGATTGATATTACTTATTGTGTTTGCTTGCAAATAAATACACAATACAGCTAAGCCCAAAACTAATAAACCAAAATAGGCTATGCTACGCACTTTTATTTGTTGAAATAAAAAAGCAATTTGTCCTGGGTGATAGGTAAGCAATAAACTAGGCAAACCGATTCCGGCTAAACTGGTAAAGAGTAAGAAATATATCCACCAAGATTGGTAAGCACCATAATCACTAAGTGGTAAATGACGAGAAAGGAAAACCCAACTAATAAAAAATGCAGCTGTTGGAAAAAAACGCAACAGGAAAATATAAATACTCGACGATAAGAAGCTTGATTTATTTGGAGTTGGCATATGCTATACAAGCCGTTTTATCTAGTTGTCGAATGATCTTAGCCGGATTACCCGCAATAACACAATAACCCTCTTCAAAACTTTTAGTTACCACAGCACCTGCCCCAACAATGGTGAAATCACCCAATACGACTCCCGGCATTACGGAAGCGCTATGTCCTAACCAACAGTGTTTGCCAATTTTAATAGGAGCTGCCGCCACATTAATTTCATTATTAATAAAATCATGATTGGCAGATACCAAAGCTACGCCTGGACCAATATTGGTGTAATCGCCAATCTCAATACCGTTATCTGCATTAATAAATACATTAGGCGAATCGCCCGGATAAACTCCTTTACCTCTTTTAATTCGTGCAGCACCATGTATCACACTAGTGAAATGAATAGCCCAACTCACATCTGCATTATGACGCAATAGTATTCTAAAAAGAAAATCGCATAGGTAAAAACCTATGCTCATTTCTTCTCTTAATCCTATGATTTTCTTTATCGACATCCGTTTTTTTATTTCTTTGTTGGTGTTTCTTTTTTGAAAATAAAATAAACACATGCAGCTAACAATAAATAAAATAATGCAGAACCTAGCAAGGCAAATTTATTACCAAAAGCAAAGGTTTCTGGATTAAATTGGAAGCTGATAATTTTATTAGTGCCTTTTGGTAATCGTAGTGCACGCAATACATAATTAGCTTTTACAATAGGAACTTCTTTGCCATCAATAAAGGCTTTCCATCCCAATGGGTAATAAATATCAGAGAATACCGCTATCCCTCCATCTTGAGCTGCTGTATAAATAAACGAGATTTCGTCTAAGCCATATTTATTTAAACGAATAGAAGCCGTGCTATCTATTGTTGCTGGCGCATTTCCTATAGCAGATTGGAACGACTTGCGAATTACCGCTGTTTGTTTTGCAACAAAAGCGTTAGGTATTACTTTAGTTGGATCGGTTATAGAAGCAGCATTCAAAGCCGCCATTTCTTCATCAGCATTGTTAACCCATTTAATATCTTTTACAAACCATGCATTACCACAAGCAGCAGGATTTTGTTGCACCATGGGTTGGTTGTTTTGACCTGGGAAAATGATATATTTCGTATTCAACATATTCAACACTTCGGAATTAATGTTATTTCCACTTAGTTGCATATTGATAAGATCTTGATAGATTTCCATTTTTGCTGGCGAATAACCCCCAACGGTTTTGTGATGATAAGATTGAATAGCATCTTCAAAAGTAGCGCGAGTAAGATCTAAAACACGATAATAAGGATCTGTATCTTTTAGGATTTGTGCATCTACTTCTCGAGGAGCTAATTCCATTTCATAATCTGCTTCATCTTTATAATTCTCTTCATTTAAATATTTTGCGGCTACTTTAATTTCATCAATAGCAATTATAGCAGCAATACCCAACATAAAAATGCTAGTGTTGATTTTTTTATGCACCAATGCCCATAATAAAGTCGCTGCAATTAAAATCAATACTAAACTATAAAAACCACTATGCATAGCTAAGCTTGCTCTATCTTCTACGATCGCATTCATTAAGGTTTGTGCTTTAGCTTCATCACCTAGCATACCGGTAAAACGCTCTAAATCTTTAGGTGATTTAAAATCAAAAAAGAATTGACTTCCTACGCCAACCACTAATGCTATACCGCCCGTAATTAGAGTTGCAATTTTAATTTTAGCCCAAGCTAATGACTCTGACCATTTGCCCAAAAGCAATTCGCTCAAACCCCAAATACCAATTAATGGAAAAATTAGTTCAGCTATACTTAAAGTCATTGTTGGTGTTCTAAACTTATTCAACATGGGTAAATGATCAAATAAGAAATAATTGACGCTCTTGAAATGATCGCCCCACGAAAGCACAATACTAATAAGTGCAGCAGCAAATAACCACCATTTATGCGGACTCTTAATCAAGAACATACCTAATACAAACAAGAAACAAATGATAGCACCAAAATAAATAGGACCAGCTACAAAAGGTTGTGGACCCCAATAGGTAGGTGCGTGTGCGGTAAAATTGGTAGCCGCATCTTCTGGCACACCCATTTCGCTCAACACTTGATGGGTTTTAGAATCCTCTCCTATATCTTCAGAGCCACCACCATACAAATCAGGAATAAGCAAACAAAAAGTTTCACCAATTCCATTGCTCCACATAAAAGCATAATCTTTATCTAAACCACCATTTTTCTTTCCTTTATCATGAGCTGTAGTCAATTCACTTTCGCCACCGCGCATGGTAAATTTGGTATATTCTTTTGTAGCTAAAATGGCACCCAAATTAGGCAATATGGTTACCAAAGTAAGTCCTAGCATCAACAAACTGCCTTTCACAAAAGAAGCTAATGTTTTTTCTTTTATCGCTTGAATTAAAACACCCACAGCTCCTATACCCAATACTATAAATGCATAATAAATAATTTGATAATGGGCATTAGCAAAAAGTAAGGCCATAGCAATTAAAAAAGCTGGAATACCCCATTTATATACACCTCTATATATTAATAAAAAGCCGCTTAATAATAAAGGCAAATAAGCAATAGACAACATTTTGGTCTCATGACCAGCAGCAATAATTTGAGGATTATATGCAGAAAATGCAAAAGCAATACTACCAATAGCACCCAACCATTTATTTACACCCAAGGTTTGCATTAAAATAAAAAAGCAAAGCATGGCAAAAAAGAAAAAGTAAATTGGTTTAGACAGAACACTAGTTAAGGCCGTTTGTATCAAGGCCGTATGATTATTTGTTTCAGCAACATAATGCGTATAAGTGGGCATACCGCCAAACATACTATTACTCCACAATACCTGTTCGCCTGTTTTTTCGTGCCATTGCATACCTTCATGAGCCATACTCTTCCAAGAGATATTATCATGCTGATATAATACTTTACCATCTATAGCTGGATAGCAAAACAAAACACTAATAATTAAAAAGCCCAACACGATCCATAAGGTTGGTAAATACGATTTGAACGATTGCATAAATTATTTTTAAAAAATATAATGAAACAAAAATAGTTTTTCTAGAGCAAAATCCTATATAAATGGAAACTATTTAAACGTATTATAAAGCAATATATTGCACCGCTGCTTGCTCTGAAAAAGCACGCTCTAATCGCTTGGGATCGGTATCTGTTAAAAGTACTTGTCCAAACTTAGGAACACTAATAATACCCAATAGTGCTTCCATGCGTTCATTGTCTAATTTCTCAAACACATCATCTAATAATAAAATAGGTGTTTGCTGCATATTTTCTTTTATAAAATGGTATTGTGCCAATTTTAAAGCAAATAAAAAACTCTTTTTTTGACCTTGCGAACCAAATTGCTTAAGTGATTGCCCCTGCAGGCTAAATACTAAATCGTCTTTATGAATACCTTTATTTGTTCGTTGCAAACGCACATCATGATACAATTCCTTCTCTAGCCACTGCAATAAAGATTGTGTTTGCAAATCACTTTTATAGTACAATTGCACCTGCTCCTTAGATGCCGATAATTGCTCGTAATAAGATTGCAACAAGGGCATAAATTGACTTAAAAATTCGCTGCGTTTATTAAAGATATAGGCAGCAGCCGTATGCATTTCTTGATTATAAAAGGCTAACACGGTGGTGTCGGCATTGGCAAATTGAGCTTGTTGCTTAAGCCAAGCATTGCGTTGTACTTGCAATTGCTGATAACTCAACAAAGACTGCAAATAAGCGGCGTCGAGCTGACTCAATATTCCATCCATCCATTTCCTACGCCATTCACCGCCTTCATTGATTAATCCAATATCATCGGGCGCAATCATTACGGCGGCAAAGGAGCCAATATGATCGGTTAATTTCTCCAATTCCACCCCATTATGTATAATACTTCGCTTTAGCTGCTTACATTTTAAGATTAGCGAATGGGTTTCTTGCGCACGCTCTAATTGGGCATCAATCCGGTATCCATCGGTATCCCAAGAGGCAATAAAGGACTGCTGGGAACTAAAATAGCTTTTGGTATAAAAAAGGGTATAAATCGCATCCAATAAATTGGTTTTACCACTACCATTGCGGCCTGTAATACACACTATTGGTGCATTAAAAGCAAATTGGGCTTGCTGGTAATTTTTAAATTGGGTGAGCGATATATTATTTATATGGGTCAAGGTACTTTGTAATGAATATTTTTTTATATTTTCGCACAAATTTATTAAATCGTGCAAACACTATTTAGCAAAGAAACGTATTTATATTGGTATGAGTTAATGTTGCTTCTTCGAAAATTTGAAGAAAAAACAGGACAACTCTACGGAATGCAGAAAATTAGAGGTTTCTGTCATTTATACATCGGACAAGAAGCATTAGCCGCAGGCTTAATGACTGCTATCCGTCCAACAGACAATGTGATTACCGCTTATCGTGATCATGGTTTAGCCATTGCCAAAGGTATTTCTGCCAAGGAATGTATGGCTGAACTATATGGTAAAGCTACCGGATGCACGAAAGGTAAAGGCGGTAGTATGCACTTCTTTTCTAACGAAAAACGCTTTTTTGGCGGCCATGGTATCGTGGGTGCTCAGATTGGTGTAGGTGCAGGCATTGCCTTTTCTGATAATTATTTAAACAACGACAACGTAACGATTTGTTATTTTGGAGATGGCGCAGCACGCCAAGGTATCTTACACGAAACCTTTAATATGGCTGTGTTATGGAATTTACCAATAGTATTTATCTGTGAAAACAATCAGTATGCTATGGGTACATCTGTAGAACGCACTTCAAAAGCAGCAGATTTATATCGCCTAGCAGATGCTTATGATATGCCTGGTGATAGTGTAGATGGTATGAGCTGTGAAGAAGTACACAAAGCTATGGAGCGTGCCGTAAAACGTGCTCGTGAAAAAGGCGGACCAACTTTCTTAGAAATTAACACCTATCGTTTTAGAGGTCACTCTATGAGCGATCCAGCAAAATATAGAACTAAAGAAGAATTAGAAGAGTATAAAGAGAAAGACCCTATCAATAAAGTCTTAAATACGATCATGGCAAACAATTTTGCTACCGAAGCAGACATTGAAGCAATTAATGAAAAAGTGCGCCAAGAAGTAGAAGAAGCGGTTCAATTTGCTGAGGAAAGTCCATATCCAGATGCTAGTGAATTGTTTAAAGACATCTATGCACAAGAAGATTATCCTTATATCGTAGATTAAAATTGAGGTTGAGACTGAGATTGAGGTTAAGATTGAGGAGGAGGATTAGGATAATCAACTAAAAGACAACAACAAAAAAGGATAGACGAATAACTAACAATAAAAAATACTGAAATAAAAATTAAAACTATAATTTATGTCAACAACAAATGAATTGAGTGCTTTAGAAAAAATACAAGCGGCATACGAAAACAATAAGAAACGTATCAATACCATCACTACAGTAGTATTATTAGCTGTTGTAGGTTTTGTAGTGTATACCAACTTTATTCTAAAACCTAAAGAAAACAAAGCAGCTACTGCACTTTCTTATGCACAACAATTTTTTGCAATGGACTCTTTAAACCTTGCATTAAACGGTGATAATACACACCCTGGATTTGTAAAAATCATTAAAAAATATAGCGGAACCAAATCTGCAAATTTAGCGCATTACTATGCTGGTGTTTGTTACTTAAGAACAGGTGAATTTAAAAAAGCAATCAGCGAATTAGAAGCTTTCAATGGTAAAGGCACTGCATTTGCAAGTATGGCTAAAGGTTGTCTTGGCGATGCTTATATGGAAACCAACAACACAAAGAAAGCAATTGATTGCTATATGGATGCATCTGCTAACAAAGCAGACGAGGTAATTACACCAATGTATTTATTACGTGCAGCTATGGCTAATGAAATGGCTAAAAATAACGAAGAAGCAAAACGCCTTTATATCGAAATTAGAGATCAATATGCTACTTCTCCTCAAGCTAGAGATGTAGAGAAAAATTTAGCTCGTTTGGGCGAATTAGGAAATTAAAAAGTCCTTTTTTTAAATCCCCTTTAATACCTTTGTGGTCTTAAAGGGGATTTTTTATGGCCATAGCACAACAAAGCAAAGCACTACTATCATTAGATCAGCTGAATATACCTAAAGTAGCGCATATTGCTATTGTTAGCACCGAATGGAATGACACCATCATAGCAAAGCTTATAAAAGGTGCATCTACTATTTTCCAACAATTTCCACAGATACAAATATCTCATTATACCGTTCCAGGATGCGTAGAACTTAGCTATGCGCTAAAGAAAATTACAACTACACAAACTATAGACGCAGCTATTGCTTTCGGTGCGGTTATTAGAGGTGGCACCCCTCATTTTGATTATGTTTGCCAATCCGTAACCCAAGGTATAACGCAGCTCAATACTGAAGGTCTTGTACCCATTATTTTTGGTGTACTCACCCTTGATAATGAAACCCAAGCATGGGAGCGTCTTGGAGGCACACATGGTCATAAAGGAGAAGAGGCTGCTATTGCTGCCTTAAAAATGATTCAATACAAACGATTAGCTTAATTCAATTTTGATACCATGCCTAAAGTACAATTATTTATTCCTTGTTTCGTAGATCAGCTATTCCCTCAAACGGGCTTAAATATGGCAAAAGTCTTAGAACATTTTGGTTGTGAAGTAAGTTTCAATCCCAACCAAACCTGCTGTGGACAACCCGCTTACAATGCAGGCTATCAAGATGAAGCTAGAGAAATTGCTTGTAAATTTGTTACTGATTTTAATGACGTAGATTATATCGTTGCTCCTAGCGGATCTTGTACAGGTTTTATTCGCAGTTATTACCCACATATGCTTGAACATAGTAAAGAAAGCAATAAAGGAAAACAAATTGTGCAAAGAGCATTTGAATTCAGTGAATTCTTAGTAGATGTATTAAAGGTACAACTCAGCAATACCCAATTCCCTCATAAAGTTACTTACCATGATGCTTGCGGAGCTTTAAGAGAATGTGGCATTAAAGCACA
>Ga0222712_10001317_pt1 | contig 30970 bp, 24 predicted proteins | sample C33_657DmetaG_FD_165043 | JGI IMG/M metagenome (GOLD analysis project Ga0222712, IMG submission 165043) | Estuarine water microbial communities from San Francisco Bay, California, United States - C33_657D | ecosystem: Environmental > Aquatic > Marine > Unclassified | place: USA: California...
ATGCGTGAAAGTGATTTACTCGCAATCGTATAATATTCATTCGTAAAATTAAATTGTTATATACATGGCAAAGCAAATTTTCTTCGATATCGAAGCAAGAAATAAAATGAAAAAAGGCGTTGACACTTTAGCCAACGCAGTTAAAGTAACCCTAGGACCAAAAGGTCGTAACGTGGTTATTGAGAAAAAATTTGGCGCACCTTCAGTTACTAAAGATGGTGTATCTGTAGCAAAAGAAATTGAACTAGAAGACGCTATCGAAAACATGGGCGCTCAAATGGTTAAAGAAGTAGCTAGCAAAACTGCAGATATTGCAGGTGATGGTACAACTACTGCAACTGTTTTAGCACAAGCCATTATTTCTGAAGGTTTAAAGAACGTAGCAGCTGGCGCAAATCCAATGGATTTAAAGCGTGGTATTGATAAGGCTGTTGCAAAAGTTATTGAAAACCTAAGAGCACAATCTCAAGCGGTTGGTAACGATTCTAAAAAAATTGAACAAGTTGCAACGATCTCTGCAAACAGTGATAGTGAAATTGGCAAGTTAATTGCTACCGCTATGTCTAAAGTAGGTAAAGAAGGTGTTATCACTGTTGAAGAAGCAAAAGGTACTGATACAACTGTAGATGTTGTAGAAGGTATGCAATTTGATCGTGGATATATCTCTCCATACTTCGTTACAAACAGCGAAAAAATGGAAGCAGAAATTCAAAATCCATACATCTTAATTTATGACAAAAAGATTTCTGCAATGAAAGACATTCTTCATATTTTGGAGAAAGTGGCTCAAAGCGGTCGTCCTTTAGTAATCATTGCAGAAGATTTAGAAGGTGAAGCACTAGCTACACTTGTTGTAAATAAATTACGTGGTACCATTAAAGTGGCTGCTGTTAAAGCACCAGGTTTTGGTGACCGTCGTAAAGAAATGTTAACTGACATTGCCATCTTAACTGCTGGTACTGTTATCAGTGAAGAGCAAGGCTTTAAATTAGAAAACGCTGATCTTACTTATTTAGGTCAAGCTTCTTCTGTTACAATCGACAAAGACAATACTGTTATTGTTGGTGGTAAAGGTAAAAAAGCAGATATCACTGCTCGTGTAAACCAAATTAAAGCACAAATCGAAAACACAACTTCAGATTACGATCGCGAAAAATTACAAGAGCGTTTAGCGAAGTTAAGTGGTGGTGTTGCGGTATTATATGTTGGTGCTGCTACCGAAGTTGAAATGAAAGAAAAGAAAGATCGCGTAGACGATGCACTTCACGCTACACGTGCAGCTGTTGAAGAAGGTATCGTTCCTGGTGGTGGTGTTGCTTATATCCGTGCCGTAGAAAGTTTAGAAAAACTAAAAGGTGCTAACGAAGATGAAGCAACAGGTATCCAAATCGTTAAAAGAGCGATCGAAGAGCCACTTCGTCAAATCGTTATCAATAGCGGTATTGAAGGTTCTATCGTAGTACAAAAAATTAAAGAAGGCAAAGGTGACTTTGGTTTCAATGCACGCACTGAGGTTTACGAAAACCTATTTAAAGCGGGTGTAATTGATCCAACTAAAGTAACACGTGTTGCATTAGAAAACGCTGCATCTATTGCTGCTATGTTGTTAACAACAGAGTGTGTAATTGCAGACAAACCAAAACCTGAAGCAGCTGCTGGCCATTCTCATGGCGCACCTGATATGGGTGGAATGGGTTACTAATACAATAACCTTTCATCATAAAAAGTCTCGCATCTATTATGGGTGCGAGACTTTTTCATTAAAAACATTTTTGAAGTGCCTCTGCAAATGAGTGTGGGGCATATTCGAGCATGCTAACCGCTTTATCAATTTTTAGTCCAGAGCGTTGGGCTCTTTTAACAGGCTCCGGAAAAGTACTCGCTGTTACGGGTTCAATTAAATCTAATGGAAGGTTCAAATGCTTGGCCACTGCAACCGCCATATCATAAGGCGATACAATATCTTTTCCGGCCAAATGAAAAGTACCCGGCACCTGATTGTTTATTATTTTTCGAATACCCCAGCACAAATCACCAATATAGGTGGGTGTTCGGGCCTGATCTGTTACAACTTTAATAGACTCTCCATTTTTTAATTTCTCGGCTACCCACTGAATAAAACTAGGACGCAAGTTTTCCCAAACTGGGCCATACATAAATACGGGGCGTATTACTGTATTGATAATACTAGACGCAATGACCATTTGCTCAGCCTCTAACTTAGAGGCACCATATAAATTAAGTGGTGCAGGGGCATCCTCCTCGGCGTGCGGACCACCTTCGCCAAAAATAAAATCGGTACTGAGGTATACAAAATGCTGGGTGCCCAGTTTTGTGGCAGCCTCCAATAAATGCCGGGTTGCCTCTATATTATTAGCGGTACAAAGGCTAGGGTTAGCAGCACACTCGTCAGGTTTACTCATAGCAGCAGTGTGAATAACCGCCTCAGGCCTTGTTAAATCAAACAAATTTTCAACATTCCTAACGTCCGTTAGCTCAATATTATAGTAAGTTAAATTGCTATATGATGGCAGTCGAGACGCATTTCGAGAGGTGGCAATCACTTCAAACCCTTTATCAACAAGGGTTTTAACCAAATGCTGCCCAGTAAACCCATTAGCCCCTGTAACTAGTACTTTCATAGTACAAGTTTACACATTTTTAAAGCACTGTTTATCAAATTGTAAAAACGGTTTCAAATGCTTATTTTCGTACCTCGTGTTCGTTAGACACACCCATTTACAACTGAGGCCCAGTAAGTTAAGGCCAACAATAAAGAAGATAAAATGTCTACTAAAAAAGTAACAAAAATTGGCGTACTAACTTCTGGTGGAGATGCACCTGGTATGAACGCAGCAATTAGAGCCGTTGTAAGAACCGCTATCTACCACGGCATTGAGGTATATGGTATTGTGAGAGGTTACAATGGTATGGTGGAAGGAGATATTTTTAAGATGGATTCAAAATCGGTGGCCAATATTATTCAGCGCGGTGGAACTATTTTAAAAACAGCCCGCAGTGCTGCTTTTTTTGAACCAGAAGGACGCAAAAAAGCCTACGATAACCTTAAAAAGTTTGGCATCAACGGACTCGTAATTATTGGTGGAGATGGTAGTTTTAAAGGTGCCCAAAAATTTAGCAATGAATTTGATATCCCTTGTATTGGAATTCCGGGGACTATCGATAAAGATATAGCAGGTTCCGATTTTACCATTGGATTTGATACCGCTGTAAATACGGCTGTGGAAGCGATCGATAAAATTAGAGATACCGCCGATGCACACGACCGTTTATTTGTTGTTGAAGTAATGGGTAGAGACGCTGGTTACATTGCATTACACAGTGGCATTGCTACTGGTGCCGAAAACATTTTGATTCCGGAAACCAAAACAGATATTGAAGAACTCATTGCGTCTTTGACTGAAAAAGAAAAGCGTAAAAAACTAGTAAATCTAGTGGTGGTGGCGGAAGGTGATGAACTTGGTGGCGCCAATGAAATTGGAGCAATCATGAAAACACGTTTACCTAATGCAGATATCAGAATTTGTATTTTAGGACATATTCAACGTGGTGGAGCTCCAAGTTGCTTAGACCGTTTAATAGCAAGCCGTATGGGCTTTCATGCTGTTGAATGTTTAATAGAAGGTCGCAACAACGTAATGGTAGGTATTGTAAACAACAAAGTACATTATACGCCACTCGATAACGCTGTTAAAGCAAAACAAAAAATATCTCAAGACTGGTTTAAAATTGTAAAAATATTAGCTAGTTAATCTTGTATATAACCCCCCTTTAAGAAAAAAGCAATTTAAGTAAGAAAAGATTATGTCAAAAAATTTAGAGAAATACCTACACCGAAACATGGATAAGCAAGCAGGTCTTGCACACATGGATCACCGCACAAAAATTGTTGCAACCGTAGGCCCTGCTTGTGATAAATATGATCAGCTATTGGCACTTGTAAAAGCAGGTGTAAACGTTTTTCGTTTAAACTTTTCACATGGTAGTCATGAAGACAAAAAAACCATCATCGACCACATTCGTACCATCAATAAAACCGAACCTTACAATATTGCGATATTAGGTGACTTACAAGGACCTAAATTAAGAGTGGGCGAAATTAAAGACAATGCACTAGATGCCAAAGTGGGCGATGTCCTTACCCTTACCAACGAAAAATGTATTGGTACCCACGAAAAAATATATGTATCCTACCCTAACCTTGCCGGAGATGTTGTGATTGGCAATACTATCATGATTGATGATGGTAAAATTGAAGTGAAAGTACTTTCGGTAGAAGCAAACGGTGACGTTAAAGTAACGGTAACCCTTGGTGGTATTATCTCTTCTAAAAAAGGATTGAATTTACCAGACACGAAAATTTCTTTACCAGCCTTAACAGAAAAAGACATCATTGATCTTGATTTCATGATCAAAGAAGAGTTAGACTGGGTTGCGCTTAGCTTTGTTAAAAGAGTTGCCGATATTGAAATGCTTAGAGGTATTTTAGATAAAAATAAGAGCAAGTCTAAAATCATTGCAAAAATTGAAATGCCAGAGGCACTCACCAATATCAGAGAAATTATTCTAGCTTCTGATGGAATTATGGTAGCACGTGGAGATTTGGGTGTTGAACTTCCTGTTGAGCGCATTCCTTTAATTCAAAAAGAACTCATTAGAAAATGTATACATAGGGGTAAGCCGGTTATTGTTGCCACTCAAATGATGGAAAGCATGATTGACCGTGTTAAGCCCAATAGAAGTGAAATTACAGACGTTGCAAATGCGGTACTAGAAGGTGCCGATGCAGTCATGCTTAGTGGTGAAACTGCTGCCGGAAACCATCCAGCACTTGTAGTAGAAACCATGTGTAAGATTATCAAAGAAGTAGAAAAAACAGAATACCGTTATAACCGCTCTGAAGATTTAAAACCACAACCACAATCTCCATCATTTTACAGTGATGCAGTTTGTTACAACGCATGTAAAATATCGGAAGATGTAAATGCACATGCACTTGTGGGTATGACACAAAGTGGCTATACTGGATTTATGCTTAGTAGCTTTAGACCTTCTTCTCCACTATTTATTTTTACCAAAGAAAGATCTCTGGTAAATCAGTTAAGCTTAAGCTGGGGTGTGCGTGCTTTTTACTACGCCGAAGAAGAAAGTTTAGATGATATTGTTAGTGACCAAATTGGCATTTTAAAAGAGCGTGGATTTGTAAAAGAAGGTGATGTGGTCGTAAATACCGGCAGCACCCCTATTGCAGAACACTTACCAACCAATGTAATTAAGCTCACAACTGTCAAATAATGACAAAATATTAATATTAATACCTAAAAGATTCCTCAAAACGAGGAATCTTTTTTATTTTAGAGAATCAATAATTGCATACCTTATGAAAAAAGTATTTTCAGCCATTTTCCTTCTAGTTTGTATGTTAGCAACTGCACAAGAAGTAAATATTATTCCGCAGCCAACTAGCTTAAAAACCAAAGAAGGTTCATTTAGCATTTCTGCAAAAACAACGCTACAAATTAAAAGTGTGGGGCAGCAAAAAGCGGCTAACTTTTTTAATAAATATTTGCAGCAGTTTTATGGCTTTCAGTTAAAAGTTAACGTTGGTACTGGCGCAAAAAATGCAATTAGCTTAATAAATAATAATTCAAAAGCTCCAAAAGGAACCTATACATTAGAATCTTCAAGTAATGGTGTTGTTATTACTGGCGCCAACGAAGAAGGTGTTTTTTATGGCGTACAATCACTCATTCAATTATTGCCGATTCAAAAATCAGCCTCATTAAATATACCTGCTGTAAGTATTCAAGATCAACCAAGGTTTGTGTACAGAGGGATGCACCTTGATGAAGGCCGTCACTTTTTTGGAATGGACTTTGTAAAAAAGTACATCGACTTTATTGCCATGTATAAGTTAAATACTTTTCACTGGCATTTAACCGAAGACCAAGGATGGAGAATTGAAATAAAAAAATATCCAAAATTGACAACTGTGGGTGGTTTCCGTAACGCTAACATCATTGGCCGTTACCCAGGTAAAGGAAGTAACAATACAAGGTATGGAGGATTTTACACCCAAGCACAAATCAAAGAAATTGTAAAATACGCTGCTGATAGATTTGTAACCATTATTCCTGAAATAGAAATGCCAGGTCATGCAAGTGCAGCCATTGCAGCTTATCCAGAGCTTAGTTGTTTTCCAAACGAATCTACACCAGCCATTCCTACCATGCATTGTGCAGCAACACTTGAAGCTTTAAAAAAGCCAGGCACTAAAATTGTTCAAGAAACCTGGGGCGTATTTGATGATGTATTTGTACCCTCGGATAATACATTTACATTTTTACAAAACGTATTAGATGAAGTAATGGCCTTATTCCCCTCTACCTACATTCATATTGGTGGAGATGAGTGTCCTAAAGAATCTTGGAAAAGATCTGAATTTTGCCAAAAACTAATCAAAGATAAAGGCTTAAAAGATGAGCACGGCTTACAAAGTTATTTTATTGGCCGCATCGAAAAATATTTAAACAGCAAGGGACGTCAAATTATTGGATGGGATGAAATTTTAGAAGGTGGTCTCGCCCCTAACGCAACTGTTATGAGCTGGCGTGGTGAAAAAGGTGGTATAGAAGCCGCTAAAGAAAAGCATACCGTAATTATGACACCAGGTGGCTGGATGTATTTTGACCACCAACAAAATAAAAAAGAAGATTCTGTTACTATTGGCGGATACACCACCATTCAAAAAGTATACAGCTACGAACCACTTCCAAAAGAAATGGATCCTGCCGATTACAAATATGTACTTGGTGCTCAAGCAAATGTTTGGACAGAGTATATGAACAACACAGCTAAAGCAGAATACATGGTATTTCCACGTATGAGTGCATTAAGTGAAGTACTATGGAGCAGCAAAGAAAATAAGAGCTGGCCTTCTTTTGAAAAGAAATTATTACATGAATTTAAGCGATACGATAATTTTAAAATTAATTATAGTAAAGCTTATTTTAACCCGGAGAATAATTAATTTATACTGTAATAACTATTTGTTATGATAGACACATTTGAAAAAGTCCCCGTCCAAATTTTTCCTTCCCCAATAGAAGGATCTACATTTGTTGCGCGTGAAATTGCTACTTTAATAAAAGCAAAAGCCGCAAAAAATGAAACCTGTGTACTTGGTTTAGCTACAGGCTCTACCCCTATTAAATTATACAAAGAGCTAGTAAGACTGCACAAAGAAGAAGGACTCAGCTTTAAAAATGTGATCACTTTTAATTTAGATGAATATTTTCCAATTGAACCTGATGCACCTCAAAGCTATTGGAGCTTTATGCACCACCATTTGTTTAAACACATTAATATAGATCCCAAAAATATCCATATTCCAAGTGGTAAATGGCCTAAAGAAGATATTAAAAAATATTGCGCAGCCTATGACGCAGCCATTGTTGAAGCAGGTGGTATTGATTTACAAATTTTAGGAATTGGCGGCAATGGTCATATTGGATTTAACGAACCAGGATCAAGCATCATATCAAAAACAAGACTTGTAAACCTCGCCAATAATACCAGACTTGCCAACGCTTACGAATTTTCGCATCTATCAAAAGTGCCTCGCCTGGCAGTTACTATGGGTATTGGAACGATCATGCAATCGAAGCGTATTTTGTTAATGGCCTTTGGCAACAAAGGAGAAATTATTACAAAAGCAGCAGAAGGTGATGTAACAGAACAAGTTCCTGCAAGCATTTTACAAGAGCATCCAGATTGTACTTTTATAATTGATAACTCCGTTTCTGAATCACTCACGCGTATTAAATCGCCATGGTTAACAGGTAATTGTGTTTGGGATAAAAAATTAATGAAGCGTGCTGTTATTGAACTTTCATTAAAACTTGATAAAGAAGTATTAAGCTTAACCGCCAAAGACTACAACGAAAATGGTTTAGCTGATTTACTCTTAGAGAAAAATGACGCCTACGAAATTAATTTAGAAGTCTTTTACATGCTAAGGGATAGTTTAACCGGATGGCCAGCAGGAAAACCAAACGCGGTTATTCCAGCTCACCCTGAAAGAAGCAATCCGTATCCAAAAAAGTGTTTGATTTTTTCACCCCACCCCGACGATGACATCATTAGTATGGGCGGAACCTTTATGCGTTTACATGATCAGGGCAACGAAGTCCATGTGGCCTATCAAACCAGTGGTAATATTGCGGTATCTGATGAGTTTGTAACACGCTTTTTAGATTTTGCAGTTGGTTTTGAAGATTTGTTTGGTATCGATAATAAAAAGAGTCAAGAAATTTTACAAGCAGCACGTAATTACATTGCCACCAAACAAAAAGGTGGATTGGATTCTCCAGAAATTAGAGCCATTAAGGGTTTAATTAGACAGTGTGAAGCCAAAGCAACATGTAGATATGTGGGTTTAAAAGAACATCAATACCACTTCCAAAATTTACCTTTTTACGAAACAGGTAAAATAGAAAAGAATCCAATGGGCGAAGCTGATGTATTACAAACCATGGAACTTTTACGAAAAATTCAACCGCATCAAATTTATTGTGCGGGTGATTTAGCCGATCCGCACGGTACCCATAAAGTTTGTCTAGATGTTGTGTTTGAAAGTATGCGCCGTTTAAAAGCCGCTGGTGATGCTTGGGTTAAAGATTGTTGGGTTTGGCTCTATAAAGGTGCATGGCAAGAGTGGGATATTGCAGATATTGAAATGGCCATTCCAATGAGTCCCGACCAAGTTATTAAAAAACGGTTTGGCATATTTATACATCAATCACAAAAAGATAGCGTTCCTTTCCAGGGTTCTGATATGCGTGAGTTTTGGCAAAGAGCAGAAACACGCAACGCTAATACCGCACAATTGTATGCAGCACTTGGTCAAACTAAATATGCAGCGATTGAAGCATTTGTGAGATGGCATTATTAAAAGAAAACATAACATGGTCGAAAGCATGGCAGTTAAAAAGTTTTAGAAATAAAACCATCATCGCCCTGTTTTTAGTAGCCATCATTTTATTATTCCTCCCTACTTTTTTTGGTTTAATAGAAAAAAGAGAGGGCATAGTGTTACAGGACTATGTTTTGGATGCCATTCCACCGATGGATGTTTCGATACCAACTTTTATAGTTATTTGGGGCATGGTACTCTTGGTTTTTTTCAGGATCTACCAAAATCCAAAGCTATTTTTAGTGATTGCATATGGTTTTATTCTAATGTGTTTATGTAGGATACTCACCATAAGCTTACTCCCTTTAAATCCACCTCCTGGCTTAATTACATTAAAAGACCCCATTGCCAATATTGCATATGGCGGAAATGGCACTTTTATAACAAAAGACCTATTTTATTCGGGTCATACGGGCAATATGTTCTTGTTTTTCCTTTGTCTAGAAGCTAAATGGGACAAAATAATAGCGCTTACTGCCTCCTTTTTGATTGGTTTTCTTGTACTTATACAACATATCCATTACAGTATAGATGTAATTTCAGCCTTTATTTTTACTTATTTTCTCTATTTAGGCGCCAAAAAACTAGCTTTTTTTTAATGTATTGATTAACTTTACAGGTTCATAGTCATTTGACTGGTAACAATTTAATAATCATTCCTTAACATTAAAGCGATACTTATACATGAGTAAAGTAAGCATGAAAATATGGGACAGCAGTTTTGAACTAGGAGAAGCTGTAACAGATGAGCAATTGGCCTTTTTTAAGGAGCATGGTGTGATTGTTTTTAGAAATTATTTACCTAAAGAACAGGTAGCAACCTATATAGCAGAGCAACAAAGATTAGAAACCCAGTGGCTCGCAGAAAAAAAAGAGAAAGTAAATGGGATTCCTTTAAAGTTCGGTAAAGACGATAAAGGCAATGCTACTATTCAACGCCTTTGCTTTAGTTCACTCTACAGTAGTCCTTTACAACAATTATTAGCCGATCCGCGCTTACAAGCATTAACTGCATTTTTATATCCGTATGAAGGTCGTATTGCAGAAAATGAAAAAGATGGATTGGTTATTAATAACTACATCAATACGCCAAACAGTTCATTTACTCAAATGGGTTGGCATACCGATAGTCCTCGTGATTTATTTATGGGTCAAAAAATTATGCCAATGCTTAATGTTGGTATTCATTTAGACACTTGTCCTTTTGACAATGGTGGACTCAGGGTAATTCCAGGTACACACACACAAGGCATGTTTAAACTACTCTTTGGTAAAAAGTATTTCTTAGACAATAACGACGATCCTCGTGAAGTTGGATTTAATATCAATGCTGGTGATTTATCGGTGCATGATGGACGCTTGTGGCACCGAGTTAAACAATCTCCTAACTTTGGAGAAGCTAGTAGACGTCGTGTCATGTATGTTCCTATTGTTACCGGAAAATATAAGCCTAAGGACGAAAACAGTAAAACGCCTTTCTACCACAGATTTACAGCTAAGGTTCATCACTAATATTTTCATATCATGATGCCATTTGCATTAATTACAGGCGGAGGCAAAGGCATTGGTAAATGTATTGCCACAGAACTTGCTAAAAGAAATTACCCTTTACTTTTAGTAGCCAGAGATGAAAAGTCTTTACAAGAACACACTACTACCCTTTCAAATATTTATGGTGTTGCCGCACATTACCTAGCACTAGATTTAGGTAAAGTGGGTGCCACACAAACATTAATGGACTGGATTCATTCCAATAATTATCATGTAGGTATACTCGTAAATAACGCGGGTTATGGATTAAGTGGCCCTTTTACAAAATACAGTGCCAATGAGCACCTCGAAATGATGCGTTTAAATATGGACGTGCCCGTTTCATTAACGTCGGCACTACTTCCTATGCTTACGAAAAATGCACCTTCTTATATTTTAAATGTTGCGAGTTCTGCTGCTTACCAAGCTGTACCTGGCCTAACTGCGTATGCAGCCTCTAAATCCTTTGTGTTAAGTTTTAGCAGAGGCCTTAGACATGAACTCAAAAACAGCGGTGTGTCCGTTACCGCCGTTAGTCCAGGCTCTACCGATACCAATTTTGCCAACAGAGCTGATGTGGGCCAAAAAGCGCTTAAAACAGCCGAAAAAGTGAATATGACACCAGAAGCAGTTGCTGCCATAGCAGTTGCTGCATTATTTAATAAGAAACCCGAAGTAATTACCGGCTTTGTTAATCAACTGGGCGCCTTTTTGGTATGGTTATTACCTAAAAAGTTAGCAGAATCAATAGCTGCAAGCCTTTATGGCCTATAATTTTGAATAAATAAGCATTCCTTTTTTGCCGTTAATCTTTTAGAGATTATATTTGCAACCCCTTAGGGTAATGGCTGCGTAGCTCAACTGAATAGAGCATCTGACTACGGATCAGAAGGTTTTAGGTTTGAATCCTAACGCGGTCACAAAGCCTCACAGAAATGTGAGGCTTTTTTATTTTTAAGTGAGCCGAACTTGTTCGGGCGAGCGAAAAAAATAAAAAGGCCAGTTCGCGAAGCGAACGAAGGCTTTGAGTAAGCCCACTACGACAGGAACGAGCGAACGAAGTGAGCGAGAATCCTAAAACAAAAACTATATGCTAAAAATACAGCCAATTACCACTTAATTTTCCATTGCTTAATGATACAGCAGGCGCAGGTAGTTTAACAAAATTTAAAAAAGTGAGTACGCCCTTCACCCATTTTTTATTTGTTTTAATGCGCTCAAAATCTATATCGATAGATAAATAATATTGGCGACTTCTTTGTATGTCGGGACGAGCGTATACTTGGTTATTGACCGTCCATTTATTTTCGTAACCACCAAAAGCGTTATCAATTCCATATCCAGCCGCAATGTTTAACCACTTGGGCACTTTAGTATTGGGCCAAATACTTTTCACATTGGCACTTAACCAAATAGTTTGTGCATTGTAATCTTTTAAAAAACGTTCAGGTATAGATTTCCCAAAATAATTATTAGCACGAGCTTGCAGCATAGGATCTGCGTAATTGGTGTAATGCGCACTATATTTTAAACGAAATTTTTGTTCTTTCCATTTGAGTTGTTGTGCACTCCATAGTAAAACGCCCGCTGTATTTGCAGATACATCAAGCCAACTCCAGCCCCAATTTTTTGAAAACCCATCCATGGTTTCGATAATGGTTAAATAAGAAAGGCTTGTTAATCCCGATAACACTACTGCTTTTTTTTCTGGGATTCCCGTCCACGCCCATCCCTTATGACTTATACGAGCTAGATTATAACTAGAATAAAAATGGCCTACTTTATCCATTTGAAGCCACTCCTTACCGTCGTTGTAAAATTGAAAACGACTTCTTGGATAATTGGCATACCAAGCTTTGTTAAGCGATATAAAGGATGCACCATAACTGCCTCCAAAAATAGCTGCTACCAACTTCACTCTTTTGGCCTTTGCCACCGAATCGATAGGCATTACATCCTGCGCATTCGCCCCACAAACCAACATTAAACAAACCAGAATTAGCAATAAATGACGCATACTATATTTTAAAAGCCTAAATTTAGTGCGAAATTAATTACCCGCATGAAAATTGAGCTTTGGTCTGTTGGCAAACCCCACGAATTATATGCTAAAACAGGCATAGAAGACTTTTCAAAGCGCATTAATAATTACTATCCAGCCAGCTGGCATATTATTAGCCCACCAAAAAATGCGGGTAGCTTATCAGAAGCCGCCTTAAAAAAAGCAGAAGCCACATCGATACTTCAACAATTAGACGCTTCCGATTATTTAGTTTTACTTGACGAAAGAGGACAAACTTTTACATCGCCTAGGCTTGCCAGTTTTATGCAACAAAGAGCCAACGAGAGCACCCGTAAAATTGTTTTTTTAATTGGCGGTGCTTTTGGCGTTGATGAAACTATTTTTACGAGGGCTAACTTTTGTTGGAGTTTGTCGCCCCTTGTATTTCCGCATATGCTGGTAAGGCTTATTTTAGCAGAGCAGGTATACCGTGCTTGCACCATTTTAAGAAACGAAAAATACCACCACAATTAATTTATGTATACCATAACCCTCACTCTTCTAGTAATTACGGTTGCATTATCATTATTTGGCTTTGCCAATCAAAAAGTAATCGACGATTTTATATTTTATCCCCCTGCTATCAATAAAGACAATGAGTGGTGGCGTTTTATAACCAATGGTTTTATACACGCCGATCTTGGACATTTAGCTTTTAACATGTTTTCGTTTTACATGTTTGGAGATTTTGTAGAAAAATATTTTATCGTACTCTTTAATGAAAAAGGTAAGGTACTTTATTTAGCCATGTACTTAACAGCGCTTATCGTTTGCCTCATACCAACTTATATCATGCAGCGTAACAATAAGCATTACAGAAGTCTTGGCGCCTCCGGCGCCGTATCTGCGGTGGTATTTGCAGGCGTGTTTTTAGACCCTACTATTAAAATTGGACTCTTTATTATTCCGCCCATCATTCCTGGATTTATTTTTGGCCCTCTTTATTTACTCATGACTATTTATATGTCAAAAAGAGGAGGCGATAATATCAACCACTCAGCACACTTTTGGGGCTCTGTTTGGGGGGTAGGTTTTTTAATAATTGCGTGTAAATTATTCCCTGGATTTGACCCTATTCAAAATTTTATCAGTCAGGTATCTGCGTATTTGCATTTATAATGCAGTAGATGAAAATGTAAATTTAACAGCAGCAGTAGAAGTAGGTCTTAATTTAAACCTGTTATCGATACGGTACCCTATCACCCATGCAATTCGGTTATTTGACACCAATACCCATACTTTTTCTTTGGCCGTTTTAGAAAGCTTTTGATCAATAAAAAATTTACTGAGCTTCTTTTTCTTTTGCATGCCTAGCGGATAAAAATAATCACCAGTTGCTGCGGGTCGTAAAATAAATGGGAACTGCAAAGCAGCAGCATCCAACATACATGTATTGTTATCAGAAGCTTCGGGCACCAGAGACACAGAAGTTTGTACACTTATTGAACCACCCGGAAAATGAACAGATGTATCATTTTGTTCCATTACTACCACAGTGGTGTTGGATGCCGTTTCAAGCGGCGCCAAAATCATCCAGTTCCTATTTTTAATTAAGCGGTGTGTGTTAGAAAATAAAACCGCACCATTGTGCGCGCTTAACATTTTGATAGCCTCCGGCATTTGAGCTGCTGTAAATCCATAGGGATACAGGATTTCAAAAGTAATGGTATCTAGTGGCGTTGCTTTTTGCCACATAAGTACTGGAATATGAATTTCATGGCCATTAATAAATTGAAGCTTGCTTAGAATTTTTTGCATGGCTGCCTTATACACTTCCGATACTTCGCGCAAATGCTTGATAGTATGTAAAATATTTTGTTCTGCCTGCGGAAATACTTCCTGCACAGCTGGCAATATTTGATGTCTAAAAAAGTTACGGGTGTATTTATCACTAGCATTAGAACTATCTTCTACAAATGCTATACCGGCCTCAGTTGCATAGTCGATTATTTCTTGCTTATGAAAAACAAGTAAAGGGCGCAATAAGCGCTCTTTTACTTTATAGGGCTCAATGCCAGTTAAACCAGCAATACCAGTGCCTCTGCAAAAATGCATGAACACGGTTTCAATATTATCATTGGCGTGATGCGCCGTGATTACAGTAGTGTTAAATGTTACAAACCAGGTATAACGCAAATCTCTTGCCGCTTCCTGAATAGATATTTTATTTTCAGCAGCATAGGTATTTGTGTCAAAATGCTTACAAGAAAAAGGGACATCTAATGTAACTGCTAAATTTTTTACAAAGGCCTCATCCCTATCACTCTCCGCTCCTCTTAACCCAAAATTACAATGCGCAATTTCAAAATTAATACCAGCGCCTTTTAATAAATGCGCAAGCACCACACTATCGGCGCCCCCACTTACAGCAAGCACAAAATGACCACCCTTACTAAATTGAGGAAAGGTATGAGCCCAGTGTTTATTAAACCTTGCTTGAAAGTGCATATGCTATGCTCCTTTTTTTACTTCTTTCGCCCAAGTATCTTTTAAACCTACCGTTCTATTAAATACAAGTTTTGTTGGCGTACTGTCTTTGTCGACACAAAAATATCCTTTGCGTAAAAATTGAAATCCTACACCCATGCTATCTTTTAATAGTGCAGGCTCAGCGTAAGCATGCGGTATTACCGTTAAAGATTCTTTGTTGATATAATCTTTAAAATCACCTTCTGCACCCGCAACATCTTCAACATTAAATAAACGGTCGTATAAACGAACTTCGGCAGGTATCGCATGTGCTGCACTTACCCAGTGTAGCGTTCCTTTTACGTTGATACCAGATGTGTCTGATCCACTCTTACTTTCAGGAATGTAACTACAATGAAGTTCTGTTACATGACCATCTGCATCTTTTACAAAATCATCACACTTAATAATGTATGCACTTTTTAAACGCACCATTTGACCAGGAGCGAGTCTAAAATATTTTTTAGATGGCTCTTCCATAAAGTCGTCACGCTCTACAAATATTTCTTTGCTGAATGGAACCTCTCTTGTTCCCCCATTTGGATCTTCCGGATTGTTTTCTGAATGGAGTATTTCACCCGCACCTGTATAGTTGGTGATAATCACTTTTAATGGGTCAAACACCACCATACGGCGCACGGCTGTTTTATTTAAATCTTCACGCACACAAAATTCAAGTAAACTAATATCAATTAAGTTGTCACGTTTTGCTATACCAATACGGTCGCAAAATTCTCTGATAGCCGCAGCTGGATAACCTCTTCGGCGCATACCAGAAATGGTAGACATACGCGGATCATCCCAACCTGTAACATGGTTTTCTTGTACTAGTTGTAATAATTTACGCTTACTCATAACTGTGTAAGTCATGTTTAAACGCGCAAACTCATATTGCTTAGAAGGAAAAATTGATAATTTTTCTATAAACCAGTTATACAATTCTCTGTGCGGAATAAATTCGAGTGTACAAACTGAGTGTGTAATATTTTCGATGGCATCACTTTGTCCATGTGCAAAATCGTACATCGGATAAATGCACCATTTGTTACCGGTGCGGTGGTGATGCGCATGTTTAATACGGTAAATGATAGGGTCACGCATAAGCATGTTACTACTTGCTAAATCAATTTTAGCGCGTAATACTTTTTCACCATCGGCGTATTTACCAAAGCGCATGTCTTCAAAAAGTTGCAAATTTTCAGCGACGGTTCTGCTCCTAAAAGCATTTGGAGTACCCGCTTGTGTTGGCGTCCCTTTTTGCGTAGCAATATCTTCCGAACTACTATCGTCTACATAGGCAAGGCCCATTTCAATTAAGCGAACAGCAAAGCCATGTATTTGATCAAAATAATTGGAAGCATATAATTCTTCGGCCCAATTAAAACCAAGCCATTTTACATCGTTTTTAATACTCTCTACATACTCCGTTTCTTCAGTTACCGGATTGGTATCATCAAAACGTAAATTTGTTTTACCGCCATATTTATTTGCTAAACCAAAATTTAAACAAATACTTTTAGCGTGGCCTATATGTAAATAGCCATTTGGCTCTGGAGGAAAACGCGTAACAATAGACTGGTATTTGCCAGCCGCTAAATCTGCCTCTACAATTTCTTCAATAAAATTCAAACTCTTTTCTTCGGACATACATCACTTTTTTACCCTGCAAAGTTAAGCTAAAATAGGTGCTATAAGGCGTAGGATGCTATAATTTGGGTAGCAGTAACCATATCGGGATGCATTAGCCTATCTGCGGCCACAAAAGACACCTGGTCTCGTAATGTAGCCACTAGTTTTTCGATGGGTTCAGAGCTTTTAGCAGGCCTTCTAAATTCAAGTGCTTGCGCCGCGCTTAATAACTCTATAGCTAGTACTTTTTCTACATTATCAATCACACGTAAACATTTTGTTGCCGCGTTGGCCCCCATACTTACATGGTCTTCCTGGTTATTAGATGACGAAATACTATCCACCGAAGCAGGGGTACAAAGTTGTTTATTTTCACTCACAATGCCAGCTGCCGTATACTGCGGAATCATAAATCCGGAATGCAAACCAGGATCTTTCACTAAAAATAAAGGAAGGTCACGCTGACCACTTAATAACTGATAGGTTCTACGCTCCGAAATATTAGCTAACTCACTCATCGCAATCGCTAAATAATCGAGTGCAATAGCAAGTGGTTGTCCGTGAAAATTGCCACCACTCAGAATTAAATCTTCGTCCGGAAAAATATTAGGATTATCTGTTACCGAATTTATTTCACGCATAAAAACATCAAGCACATGATTAAATGCACCAATAGTAGCACCATGCACCTGCGGTATACATCTAAACGAATACGGATCCTGAATTTGTTTACCGGCAGAAGTAGCAATACTACTACCTGCTAGATATTCACGCATTTTTTTAGCCGTAAGCAACTGCCCCTCATGTGCCCGAATGCTATGTATTTGTGGGCTTAAAGGCTCTGTGGTACAATTAAAAGCATCAAAAGAAAGTGCTGCAATTAACTGTGCCATTTCAATTAAATGCTCGGCTTTTTGTAAACAGTACATGCCATAGGCACTCATAAATTGAGTACCATTAATGAGTGCTAACCCTTCTTTACTTTGTAGTTTAATAGGACTCCAATGGTAGCGATCCATAATGGAAGCTGTTTGATGTGTAACGCCATTAATGGTTACTGCACCAAGTCCTAAAAGGGGTAAACTTAAATGACTGAGGGGCGACAAATCACCAGATGCACCAAGCGAACCCTGTGTATATATAACAGGTAGCACCCTATTATTGTACATTTCCAACAAGCGCTTTACTGTTTCAATTTGAACCCCACTATGTCCATAACTCAACGACTTAATTTTAAGCATGAGCATGAGTTTAACAATGGGTTCAGGCACCTGCTCCCCTAATCCACAAGCATGTGAAACAATTAAATTGTATTGTAGCTGCTCAATTTGTGAATCGTCGATAGCAATGTTTTGTAAAAAACCAAAACCCGTATTAATACCGTAGTAATTTTTGTCTTTTTGGACCATTTTTTGATCCAAATAAGCACGGCAAGCGGTTATTTTATCATGCGCATCAAATGTGATAGACACATCCTGATCATGGGCTAATAGGTTTTTAACCTGGCTAAAATGAAGCCATTTTTGGTCTAATGGCAGGTAATTATAACTCACAAGTAAGCGTTTGATGCAAAGTAAAGACTTTTAGAAAAACGAGGCTAACTAATTAGTATGTAGCCCTATTTGAGTGAATTCTTTTGAAATTATGGCCATTTTTTCTTTATTTTGCGCCACTCTGATAAGGACCGGTAGCTCAGCTGGATAGAGCAACTGCCTTCTAAGCAGTAGGTCATTGGTTCGAATCCAATCCGGTTCACAAAGCCCCAAACACCTATTTTTGGGGCTTTTTCATGCCATTTCATCCCATATTGCCATTTATTTTCCCGACCTTTACAAGGTATGCGATTCGCCCGTACCTACTTCTTATTGAGCTGTTTATCTCTATTTATTGGGGTATATCAGGTATTGGGGCAAGGCTGCCCACCAAATATTGGTTTTGAAAACGGAAATCTAGGTAGTTGGGATGCTTTTGATGGATCTATTGCCCGATCCAATGGGGCATTAAATATGATACTTGGGAGCCCGCAAGACGGCAAACATACCATCATTACCAATTTCCCGGGTACTACCGCCAAAGACTATTATGGCGGCTTCCCTACAAGCTGTCCAAATGGTAGCGGCTATTCATTAAAACTTGGTAATGACCAAACTCAAGCAGAAGCGCAGGGTGTTTCATACACTTTCACCGTTCCTTCCTCCGAAGGTGATTATAGTATCATTTACAATTACGCTGTTGTATTTGAAAACCCTGCTGGCCATCAAGATTGGGAGCAACCAAAATTTATGGTCAAGGTTTTTAATGTTACCGATAATAAATATGAAACCTGCGGTGCTTTCGAATTTATTTCGGCACCCAACTTACCGGGCTTTAAAGAATCAACCGTAAAAAGAGCGGTATTTTACAAAGAGTGGGCACCTATTACTTTAAAACTTCCAGGATATCAGGGTAAAACCTTACGACTAGAATTTACAACCAACGATTGTTCGAGAGGTGGTCATTTTGGGTATGCGTATTTAGATGTGAATGACAACTGCACAACGCCCGTTACAGGCAATGTTTTTTGTACCAATATTACCGGACTCAATTTAACTGCACCATACGGCTTTGCAGATTATAAATGGTACACCGATGACTTTTCTAAATTATTAGGTACCGATGTAGTGCTTACTATTTCGCCAGCACCTCCACCAAAAACTAGATTAGCCCTCGTTATTACGCCCTACCCCAATCAAGGTTGTCTAGACACTTTGTACACAACAATTGTAAAATCTTTAGATCCCTATGTATTTAAATTAACTGACAGTGTTGTTGCATGTCAAAACAAAGGTGCCGATGTTACAGATAGTATTGTTACAGCTGGCAGTAGCCCCGGTTTAAAATTAAGTTACTTTAACAGTCCTACTAGTGGTGATTTTGTTGCTTCGCCAAAAGCAATCGGAAAATCGGGCTTGATTTATGTAAAAGCAACCAATAGTGCAGGTTGCGCCGACACTAAACCACTCTCTGTTATTATACATCCAAATCCAACCCTTATCATCAAGCAACCCGCAGCTACCTGTATTCCTGAAACGATTAATTTAACAGACCCAAGCTACACAAGTGGCAATGACCCCAATTTAAAATACACTTATTGGCAGGATGCAGTTGCAAAAACACCCGTGGTCAATCCTACAAAAATTGCACAAACCGGCAACTACTTTATTTTAGGTACAAGCCAGTTTGGATGTAGTAATATCGCACCTATTAATACGAGTATTAGTGCACCACCCATCACATCCGTCACAAATTATATGGCCTGTGGCAGTATTCCACTTGATAGTATTACGCCTACCAAAGGAAGTGACCCAAATGCAAGCTTTAATTACTTTTTTGATAGCACCACTTTACAAATAATACCTAGCAATCACCGGTTTATAAACAGTACAAATTATTTTATCAAATTTACCGCACCAGCAGGTTGTAGTGTTATTAAAAAAGCGAATGTTACCATTAATTATTATCCCGATTTTTTAATAACGCAACCGACCCCTGTAAAAATTCCAGTCACCATAGATCTTACGACTATCCCACCACCATCTAATAATTGGGTATACAGTTATTGGCAAGACTCTTTATGTACGACTCCGCTATTACAACCAAAAAGAATTGTAGCTACCGGAAAATATTTCATTAAAGCAACAACACCTATTGGATGCACGCAGGTGCAAACAATAGATGCAACTGTCAATGATGCAGACATCAACCCACCCAATGCATTTTCACCCAATAGCGATGGCATCAATGATACATGGAGCATTCCTTTGCTTGATTATTACCCAAATTGCACGGTGAGTGTATTTAATAGAACCGGTCAACAAGTATTTAGTTCTAGCGGGTATGGAAAAAACTGGGATGGTAAATCAAAAAATCAAACAGCCTTACCTTTTGGTGTATATTATTATGTTATTAAATTATCAGGTAAACATCAAGCATTTGCCGGCAGTGTTAGTATTTTATACTAAATGATTATGGAAGTAAAAATTGAAGCTTCTTGGAAAGAAGTATTAAGTAACGTTTTTAAATCATCGTACTTTTTACAAACAGCGGCACATATAAAGACAGAACTAGCCACTGGCGCAAAAATATTTCCAGCAGGCAACAATATTTTTAATGCATTTAATCAAACTAGCTTTGGAAATGTAAAAGTAGTCATATTAGGTCAAGACCCTTACCATGGAAGCGGCCAGGCTATGGGTCTTAGCTTTTCTGTACCGAAAGGGGTAAAACCTCCGCCCTCACTCGTTAATATTTTTAAAGAATTAAAATCTGATATTGGATTACCCATACCAACAAATGGAGACCTAACACCTTGGGCTAAACAAGGTGTGCTATTATTAAACGCAGTACTTACGGTTCGAGAAAACGAACCCGCTAGTCATGCAAAAATTGGATGGATGCATTTTACTGACGCGGTCATTAAAAAATTATCCGATGAAAAAAAAGGGATTGTATTTTTATTGTGGGGAAAATTTGCAGAACAAAAGCAAATACTAATTGATGAAACCAAACACTTTGTTTTAAAAGCAGCGCACCCCTCGCCATTTAGTGCAGACAAAGGATTTTTTGGTTGTAAACATTTTAGCAAAACAAATGAACTACTTGCAAAACAAGGACTTCAAGTAATTGACTGGCATATTTAAATTAAGAACATGAGTGAACCGATACATAAAATATCAACGATACAATTTATTGCTGGAAGAATTTTAGCAGTATGGGCCATCATGCTTTTTATTCCCACCATGTTTGTAGCGGTGTTTTTTTTATTACCCTGCTTTTTTTTAGCGGAGCCCCATGTTGCTATACTACACAGAAAAGTAACACAGGCTTGGATGCGATTTTTCTTATTTTTTATTGGCTGCCGTATTAAAATTAAAGGAGCTAATAATTTTGTAAAAGGAGAAAACTATGTGGTGGTGTGCAACCACAACTCACTTATGGATGTTCCGGTGAGCACCCCGTTTATGCCAAGGGCCAATAAAACAATTGCTAAAGTTAGTTTTTCTAAGGTGCCCGTTTTTGGTTGGGTGTATAAGTTTGGCAGTGTTTTAGTAGATCGCAGAAGTGACCAAAGCCGAAGACAAAGTTTTGAAGAAATGAAAGCCGTTTTAGCAGTAGGACTAGACATGCTCATCTATCCAGAAGGCACCAGAAATAGAACCGGTGACCCACTCAAAAGTTTTTATGATGGTGCTTTTAAATTAGCTGTAGATACGCAAAAACGAATCATACCTACCATCCTATTTAACTCAAAAAATATTTTACCACCTAGCCCTAGCTTTTGTTTGATGCCAGGAAAAATTGAAATGCATTTTTTGCCCCCTGTAAATATTGTTGGTAAAACAAGTAAAGAAGTAAAAGAGGAAGTCTATGAACTGATGTGGAACTATTACGCCAAGCACCAGCAGCTATTAGAAAGAAGAATTTGAGAACACCCTGCTTCTATTAATTTTTAAATCACGTAAGATACCTGATTTAGGATTTACCGTAATATTAAAGGATCTAAAAATACCAACTGGCATTACGTTGATCGACATTTGCCAACAGTGCATTTCTCGAGAAATAAACATACTAAATTGTTGAAGACCGCCCATTGAAACGTCGTAATAACCCGTTCCTCCTACTTTCCACTTTTCGGTTAAACTAAAATCCCCATTAAAGTTTAAACTTGAAAAAGTTCTCGTTTCAAATCCACTATAATCTGGCTTGATTTGTTTAGCAAAAGATAAAGAATACGAGAAAGACAATGTCCAAGGAATATTAAAGTCTGTAAACTCCGCAGGGTTTGATTTTGCAAACTGCAACTGACGCTGTTGCTCATCAGGTGTTAAAAAAGGATCGATAGGAATTTCTCTGTCTTTTTCTGTTTTACCATCTTTAGACTTACTTGAAAATGAAGTAGAAATAGCGATACTACCACTTGTGATGCGTCCAAATTTGAAAGCTTTTGGATCAAAAGCATAGGTTTTTAAACGGTAGCCCTTGCTGTCCACATCATAAGGATCAAGTGTGGCACTTGCATTGATATTTACTTTTTCAAAGAGGGTACTACGCGCATATAAATTAAAGGTTCCTAGTTTAAAACTATCGGCTAGCATATTATAGGAAGAAGAAATACCAAAGCCTTCAATGAGTTTTACTTTTTTGTCTTTGGCAGTTGAGTCCGATTTGTCACGCACTTTCATTTCCAATAAATTATCTATACCAAATCCGATACCACCAAAACGGCCTTCCGAAAATGAACCAATAACACCTCCATCATATTGTGAAAAACGATAGCTTCTGCCAGTGGTATCAATTTGAGTACTATAATGGTATGCAGCGGCCATGTCGGGTTGATAATTTACAGATACGCTAGGTCTTATTTCATGGCGAATACCTTTAATGTTACTGTTTTTGCCAAAGGTATAGGTTCCAAAAATTCGAGTGGCTGCACTAATACCAAAACTCATTTGACGTGCCGTATAAAGTCCTCTATATTTAACCGTATCCACTTTTTTATTGGCCGTATTCCAACTTCGTATAAACCTTTGGCCATACCAGCGCTCTTCGTAAGAGATACTAGGGCTAATGGTTACAGGCCCAAGTGCAGGAAGCGACATAGAAATTGGAATATTATGAACAGCACCCCACTGCGCCGTATCTAAGAGTCTTTTAAAATTAAACGCCGTATCGTAAAAAGACAATTGATTTTGCACATTACCACTATACCCAATACCAATTTTTTCATACCATTTTCCGGAACCTATTTGCTCTTTAGATTGAAAAGGATATAAGGTTACCACATTAAAGTTTACAGTTGGAAGTTGTAAATTAACAAGGCGTAAATTATTGTTTTGGTTGTGGTTGGCGTTTACCGATAAATTGTATTTACCTCTCCAATCTTTAGAATAACTGATAGAAGAACTTAATTGGTTCTGAAAGTTTTGCATGGGATTGTTAAGCAGCAATCTATTAAACCTGGAGCTACCAAAATTTACATTGGCAGAAAAACTACTACCCGGTCTTGCCCTATTATCCCTAGTGTGGCTCCAGTTGAGCATAAAGGATTTATTTTGGTTAAACTCATCTCCGGTGCCACCAAACCTATTTAAGCTCTTGGTATTTTGCAGTGTAAGGTTAAATCCACCCGTAAAGGCATAGCGCTTGATGTATTTTGAGTTTAAGTTCACATTCCATCCTCCGTAAGAATAGATATTGGCTCTTGTTGTAAAATCGAGATAATCATTAATGACTTTATAATAACCTAGACCTTCGAGGCCTAATCCAAAATCTTCAGAAGCTGTAAAAGCAGGTGCCAAAATTCCAGAATGTCTTCCTCTATTTAATGGGAAAATGCCAAATGGAATACCAACAGGCATGGGTACACCCTCAAATTCTGGAAATGTAGGACCAGAAATACCTAATTTATTATTGATGATTTTCATCCGGCCCGTTCTAAAGGCAAAGTGAGGGGTATCTAAATTACAGGTTGTAAAACGAGCTTTTCTAGCATAAACAACACTATCACTCATTTTTTTTAGGCTCAATGCATTCACAAAAATTTCCCCTTCCTGAAAAAAAGTATTTTTTGTCAAGCCCTTACCCGTTTCCATATTAAATGAAATGGTATCGCTAATGGATTTCATTTCACCTTGGATAAAAACCGGTTTACTATCTAATTTACCAGTTGAATCGGTACTTCCGTATGCTTTTACCAATTTAGACTGCTGGTTGTATCTTATGGTTGCAGCCTCAATTTTAAGATCTTGGTAATTGGTTTTAGCCTTGCCATATAGCAAAAACTCCCTGGTATCCACTATTAACACCCCCGAATCTGAGGCGTTATAGTCGATGGGGGCATCAATAGAGTCTTTGGACAATATGAGGGTATCGATGGTTTTGACAAGTGAATCTGTCTTTTTTGGAAGGGTATCTACCTTTTTTACAAGGGTATCGCTAAAAAAAGGGGCAGTTTGCCTTAAAAATGCCCTTGATTCCCACTGAAATGTTAATAAAAGCAAAACTATGCCCATAACAATAGGGGGAGCGGTTTTTACGTTAATTTTACGTCGTTTGCTTCTATTCACTAGGCAAAAATAGTGTATGAAAGGTGTAAAATGACTTATATCTAAAATCCTTTAACGAATTGATATGAAGATTAGAAGAATTGTTGTCATACTTAGTTCAATTTTAATGTCTATCCAGGCTTTTGCAATACCAAATCCAACACCTAGCAAAACGCCAGCACCGATTCAAAAACAAGCCCTCAAAAGAATCATCATAGATGCTGGACACGGTGGTTCAGACATTGGAGCGAGAGGCAGGTATTCTACCGAAAAAGATATTTCACTGGCTATTTCCTTAAAACTAGAAGCACAATTAAAACAAGCACTGCCGGATGTTGAAATATTAATGACCCGTAAAACCGACGTTTTTAATTCGGTCATCGAAAAGGCCGATATTGCCAACCGCTTAAAGGGTGATTTATTTATTTGTATCCACGTGAACTCGGCGGGATCAAGAACCATCAAAGAAGTGGTAGGTTATAAAACAATTTCTGTTAAGGGTAAAAAAGGGAAGAAAGTAAAAAAGAAAGTGCCACAATATAAAGTGACGCGTTTGCCAAGCACTGCGATAGGTACCGAAACTTTTATTTTTGGCGTTGACAAATCTGATGAACGCGTAGCTGCCGCTGGTGAAAGTGTAGATGAATACCTTGATAGTGTTTCATTAAAAATATTAGAAGCCCGCAAACAAACAGACGCCAACGACCCTACCAAACAAATGCTAGCTAGTATTATGGCACAGCAATACTTTCAGCGTAGCGCAAAATTAGCCTTAACCATTGAGGAGGAATTTCAAAAAGTGGGACGTGTTAGTAGACAAGCTCAACAGCGCAAAAAAGGCATTTGGGTATTACAAGCTGTTAGCATGCCAGCAGTACTTGTAGAAACTGGCTTTATATCAAACCCCGACGAAGAAGACTATCTTAATAGTGAGTTAGGTCAATTAGAAATATGTGATGTGATTACTAAATCGGTGCGTGTTTATAAAAAATCACTAGAGAATCAAATAGGCGTAGGCGGTCAATAAACCTTAATTTTGTTACATGAAGATTTCGAACGAATCAAAAGTTGGAGCCCTAACCGCTATTTCAATTACGGTTTTAATATTAGGCTTTAATTTTCTAAAGGGTAAAACATTATTTAAAACAGGTAATTACATTTTTGCCAAATACGAAGACACCAAAGGTCTCATGGTATCAAACCCTGTTTATGTAAATGGTTTTCAAGTAGGCAGTGTTATTGATATCGAAAACACCGACTTTAATTTGCATTCTATACTTGTAACAATCAAGTTAAATGAAAACTACAAAATTCCAACAAACTCGGTAGCTAGTATTAAAGACAATCCACTTGGCACGCCAAGCATTGTTATTAAACTAGGTAACAATACTAGTTTTTTAAACCCACAAGATACTATTGCTACAAGAAATGCAATTGGCCTTTTCGATGATGCTATGAACAAATTAGAGCCCGTTACCGATCAAATCAAAGTAACGGTTCAATCACTTGATAGTGTATTAAAAAATATCAACCGCATTTTTGATCCTAACACAAAAAATAATTTACAGGAAGCCATTGCCAATATCAATACAACAACTGCTAGTCTCATTGTATCCTCCGCTGCGATAGAACAAATGCTAGATAAACAATCAGGCGCCATCACAAGTTCTGTAAATAATATCAACAGTGTTACCAAAAATTTAGCGGACCACAACAAAGAAGTAGCTGCTACCCTTTCTAATCTAGAAAAAACAACCAATAAATTAGCCGCCGCAGATATCAATGGTACCATTGGTAATTTAAAAACGGCTATCGACAATTTAAATGTGCTTGTTAAGAAAGCAGCCAGCGACGAAGGAAGTTTAGGCAAACTCATCAACGACAAAACACTCTACAACAACCTAAATAATAGTTTAAAGAGTGCTAATACTTTAATTGATGATCTGCGCGTACACCCAAAAAGATATGTTCAGTTTTCTGTTTTTGGTAAAAAAGATAAAAGCGGTCCACTCCTAGCACCCATTATAGACACAGCTAGTTCCAACAAACAATAATGGCTGCTTTACTTAAACGATACTTTACAATTTGCTTTGTGCTGCTTGCCATATTTACGCATGCCCAACCCGGAAAGCCCAAAGAAATTGCCCAACCAAAAGACAGTATAAAGTCTAAGGTTATTACACAAGAAAACTTTTTATACATCTTAGCTGCAGATAAACAGTACCTACAAAAGTCCGATTCTAATCAACTCGTTTCCTATGCGGGTCATGTAAAAGTGCGACAAGGAAAAACACTTTTTTACGCAGACAGTGCTATTATTAATCCAGTAGCCAATACGCTAGAATCTTTTGGCAATGTGCATATCAATGACGCAGACAGCGTGCATATTTATGCGCAGTATTTGAGGTATATGGGTATCGAAAAAAAAGCGCTACTTACAAAAAAAGTAAGGTTAACAGATAAAAAAAGCACACTCACCACCGAAAACCTAACCTACGACGTTAACCTAAAACTAGGCACTTATTTGTATGGAGGCAAAGTGGTCAATAAAAAAACAACCCTTACTAGTACCGAAGGAAATTATTATGGGGATACCAAAGATATTTACTTCTATAAAAATGTATTACTCGTACAACCTGATGGCACGATTAAAACAGATAGCCTTCAATACAATACCACTACCGAAGTTTCTACTTTTATAAGTCCAACCATTATTAAAGATAAAAAAGGCCTTACCATTAAAACGCGTGAAGGTTTTTATGATATAAAAAAGAAAATCGCCAACTTATACAAGCGTTCGATTATTGAAGATTCAACGTTTAGCATTACCGCTGATGAAATTGCCATTGATAGCCTCAACGGACTCAGCGAATTTAGAGGTAACGCCGTATACAGAAGTAAAGACAAAGAGCAAGGTTTTGATATGATTGCCAATAATATCAAAACCAACAATAAAAGGAGTACCATTTTGGCAACGCAAATACCACTCCTTATTATTAAGCAAGGAAGCGATAGTGTTTTTATTACCGCAGACACTTTGTTTAGCGGACGCGTAATTGATTTACTAAAAATAAAAAAAGTACCAACCGTAAGGCCTGTTCCAGTAGATACAAGCAATAAAAAGTTGTTGCTAAAAGATACGATTAAGTTAACAGCAGCAAAACTATTACTTAAAAAGGGCAATTCAAAAACTGCAGTTGATAGCGTTAAACTAAATGCAGTGGCTACGCCACCCGTAGATAGTACTTTAAAGTATTTTGAAGCGTACAATCATGTAAAAATATTTTCCGACTCTTTGCAAGCGGTAGGTGATAGTTTGTTTTTTTCGGGTCAAGATTCGGTGTTTAGATTATTTGACAACCCTATCTTATGGGCACAAGAAAACCAAATTAGTGGGGACACTATTTATTTATTCTTAAAAAACAAAAAGCCCGAGCGCTTGTATGTTTTTGAAAATGCACTAAGCATTAGTAAAGTAGATAGCAGCAACTATTTTAACCAAGTGCGGGGCAATAGCATCAACGCTTTATTTGACACTACCGGACAAGTGCACTTTTTAACAGCCAAGGGCAGTGCAGAAAATATTTACTACGCACAAGACGAACAAAAGGGTTTTGTTGGCGTCAACAAAAACAGTTGCGACCTTATAGAAATTAGTTTTAACGAGGGTAAGCCCAAGCGCGTTAAATTTATTAATAACCTAGAAGGCGGCCTACTTCCTATGCGCGGCAAAACAAATCATGAAGACCTTAAACTTAAAAGTTTTAACTGGCAAGACAAGCTCAGGCCAAAAAGTAAGTTTGACATTTTAACCGGAAATTAAATGTTTTTTACAAATAAGCATGCTGCAACATAAAAACAGCAGCACCTGCTAAAAATCCAATTAGCGCAATCCAAGATACTTTTTTAAGGTACCAGAAAAAATCGATTTTTTCAATCCCCATAACAGCTACACCTGCCGCAGATCCTATAATCAAACATGACCCTCCAGTTCCAGCAGTATACGCTAGTAGCTCCCAAAAATAATGATCTTGTGGATACTGATCGAGTGCATACATACTTTGCAAAGCTGCCACAAGTGGTACGTTATCAAACACTGCCGATAAAAGTCCAATAGCAATAGCTACGATATTGATATTACTAATACTACTATTTAAATAGGCAGCCATTTGAGGCAAAACACCCACATATTCGAGTGATGCAATACTCATAAGTATACCAAAGAAAAATAAAATACTAGGTGTATCAATTTTTCGAATGGCATGGTTGACAGACAAGACTCCTTTTTCATCATCTCCCTTTTTCTTATGCAACAGTTCTGTTACTACCCAAATAATACCTAAACAAAGTAGCATTCCCATATAAGGAGGCAAATGCGTAAAGGTTTTAAAAATAGGCACAAATAAAAGACAGCTAATACCTACGTAAAAAATCAGATTACGCTCAAAAGGATTTGAATTAAAGTTTAAATTATTTTCAATGACTGGCTTTAACGTAATGGGACCTTTGATTAAATAATTTACAATGAATGTTGGCAATACCATACTCACAAAACTGGCAAGAAAAACCTGCTTCACAATATTTAACGGTGTAATTTGACCTCCAATCCATAGCATCGTTGTAGTAACGTCTCCAATTGGACTCCATGCACCACCTGCATTTGAGGAGATAATCACAAGACCCAGTAACATCCATTTGTTTTTTTTATCGTCAATCAACTTGTTTAAAATGGAAATCATTACAATCGTGGTTGTTAGATTGTCAAGCGCTGCTGATAAGAAAAAAGTAATAAGAGCTATGAGCCAAACTAGTTTAGTTTTATTGGTTGTTTTTATAGCCTCTGCAATATTTTGAAATCCGTCATGGGCATCAATTAACTCTACAATTGTCATGGCACCCAATAAAAAAAATACGATTTCACTAATGGCACTTAAATGATGCGTAAGCGATTCCATCACAGGTTCCTTACCAGGTGCGTTCAATACAATTAATGTCCAACATAAAACAGCAGTAATAAGTGCCGTTGCCGACTTATTGATATGTATGGTGTGCTCAAGGGTTATGAGGGCATACCCAAAAACAAAAATGACAAGTATAATTGGTATCAACATAGACATTAAATGTAAACTATTCTTGGCTCTCTTTTTCTAGCATCAAATAAGCCTTAATAAAGCCTTCTATTTCTCCATCCATCACAGGCCCCACATTACCTACTTCATAATCGGTACGGTGATCCTTAATCATTTTGTAGGGATGAAATACATAGCTTCGTATCTGACTTCCCCACTCAATCTTTTTCTTGTTGGCATTGGTGGCATTGAGGGCTTCTTGGCGCTTGCGTAGCTCTTCTTCGTATAATCTACTCTTGAGCATCTTTAATGCAAGCTCTCTATTTTCACCTTGGGTTCTAGCCTGCTGGCACTCTACTATAAAACCACTAGGTCCATGTTTTAAACGAACAGCAGTTTCTACTTTATTTACGTTTTGACCACCACTACCGCCACTTCTATAAAAAGCCCATTCTAAATCGGCAGGGTTAACGGTAATTTCTATAGAATCATCAATTAGTGGATATACATATACAGAGGCAAAAGAAGTATGCCTTCTAGCATTGCTATCAAATGGAGAAATACGAACAAGACGGTGCACCCCACTTTCTGCTTTTAAAAAGCCATACGCAAAGTCTCCTTCAAATTGTAGGGTTGCACTTTTTATACCGGCGCCATCACCCGCCTGAAAATCTATTTCGGTTACTTTCCATCCTTGCTTTTCGCCATACATACGGTACATGCGTAGTAACATTTCGGCCCAGTCTTGACTTTCTGTTCCACCAGCACCCGGATTAATTTGTAAAACGGCTGTAAGCTCGTCTTCGGGCTTATTGAGCGTACTTTTAAATTCAGCTTCTTCTATTTGCGCAAGGGCGGTGCTATACGCCTCTTTGGTTTCTTCTTCGGTGGCATCACCAGCTTTCCAAAATTCGAATAATGTAGCAAAATCTTCTACGCTATTTTCTACTTGTTTAAAAAGCTTTAACCAATATTCGTTTACTTTAATTTCTTTCATGATGCCAGTAGCCCTGGTGTTGTCATCCCAGAAGCCAGGCGAAAGCGAAAGCTGCTTGTCTGTATCTACTTTGTATATGCGGTTCTCAACGTCAAAGAAACCTCCTCAAAACCGTCACTCGGTCTCTCATATACT
>Ga0222712_10001318_pt1 | contig 30969 bp, 28 predicted proteins | sample C33_657DmetaG_FD_165043 | JGI IMG/M metagenome (GOLD analysis project Ga0222712, IMG submission 165043) | Estuarine water microbial communities from San Francisco Bay, California, United States - C33_657D | ecosystem: Environmental > Aquatic > Marine > Unclassified | place: USA: California...
ACGTTGCCATTGGCGCGCTGCTCGGCGCCGACGAATTCGGTTTTGCGACCGCCCCGCTGATTGCCGCAGGCTGCATCATGATGCGCAAATGCCATCTGAACACCTGCCCCGTTGGTGTGGCGACGCAAGACCCCGTCCTGCGCGCGCGCTTCACCGGCCAGCCGGAACATGTCATCAACTACTTCTTCTTCGTCGCTGAAGAGCTTCGCCAGATCATGGCGGAAATGGGCTTCCGCACGGTTGAGGAAATGGTGGGCCGCGTCGACAAGCTCGACATGCGTCAGGCGCTTGACCATTGGAAGGCGCACGGCGTCGACCTGACCAAGATCCTGCACAAGGTCGCCCTGCCGGACGGTGCATCGCTGCACCACACCGAAACGCAAGATCACGGCCTTGAAAAGGCGCTCGACAATGATCTGATCGCAGCGGCCAAGCCTGCGCTTGAAAAGGGCGAGGTCGTCCGCATTGAGCGGGAGATCAAGAACGTCAACCGCACCGCAGGCGCGATGCTTTCCGGCGAAGTCGCCAAGCGTTACGGCCATGCCGGGCTGCCCGACAACACGATCCAGATCGCGTTCACAGGGGTTGCCGGACAAAGCTTTGCCGCCTTCCTCGCCCACGGCGTAACGGTGGAACTTACCGGCGATGCCAATGACTATGTCGGCAAGGGTCTGTCCGGCGGTCGCGTGATCGTGAAGCAGCCAAGCCATGTGAAGCGGGAGCCGACGGAGAACATCATCGTCGGCAACACCGTGCTCTATGGCGCCATTGCAGGCGAAGCCTATTTCAACGGTGTCGCAGGTGAGCGCTTTGCCGTCCGCAACTCCGGCGCGCTGTGCGTCGTCGAAGGTACGGGCGACCATGGCTGCGAGTACATGACCGGCGGCGTTGTCGTTGTCCTTGGTAAGACGGGCCGCAACTTCGCAGCGGGCATGTCCGGCGGGGTCGCCTATGTTTATGACGAGGACGGCCTGTTCCGGGAGCGCTGCAACATGGCGATGGTCGACGTTGAACCGATCATGCCAGATGCCGATGGCGACGAAGGCACGGGTCGCCCGTCGCAGCGGCCGGTGAACGTCCATGACTTTGGCATGGGCGATATGCTGCGCCACAGCGCGGAGCGCCTGCGCATCCTGCTCGAACGCCACCATCTGCACACTGGCAGCAAACGCGCTCGTGCTATCCTGGATGATTGGGAGACGGCGCTGACGCGCTTCGTCAAGGTCATGCCGCGTGACTATGCCCGTGCGTTGAAGCAGTTGGAGGCAGAGCGTCTCGCTTCTGCTTCCGTCGCTGCTGAATAATCAAGATTATTGGAGACTGATCGTGGGCAAGGCCACTGGCTTCCTCGAACTCGACCGGACCGACCGGACCTATGCCGACCCTAAGGAGCGGCTGTCGCATTACCGTGAATTCGTGATTCCGATGTCGGAAGACGCCATTCGCGGACAGGCGTCGCGCTGCATGAATTGCGGCATTCCGTTTTGCCACAATGGCTGCCCGGTCAACAACATCATCCCGGACTGGAACAATCTGGTCTATGAAAATGACTGGCGCAGCGCGCTGGAAGTGCTGCATTCAACCAACAACTTCCCGGAATTCACCGGCCGCATCTGCCCCGCCCCGTGCGAGGCGAGCTGCACGCTGAACATTGAAGACTCGCCTGTCACGATCAAGTCGATCGAATGCCAGATCGTCGACCGCGGGTGGGAAGAAGGCTGGATCACGCCGCTTGTCCCCTCAAAGAAGACCGGCAAGTCGATCGCCGTCGTCGGGTCCGGGCCTGCTGGCATGGCGTGCGCGCAGCAGCTGGCGCGCGCGGGCCACACCGTTACCGTCTTTGAAAAGAATGACCGCATCGGTGGTCTGATGCGTTACGGCATTCCTGACTTCAAAATGGAAAAGCACCTCATCAACCGGCGTCTTGTCCAGATGGAAGCCGAGGGTGTGGAATTCCGCACCTCGATGGAAGTCGGCGTGCAGGTCTCGTTTGAAAGCCTTCAGCAGAATTACGACGCTGTCGTCATGTCGGGTGGCGCGGAGGAAGCCCGCCGCCTTGAGATTCCGGGCGCTGAACTGGCGGGGGTCCGCCTCGCGATGGAATTCCTGACCCAGCAGAACAAGCGCAATGCTGGCGACGACGAAGTACGCGCCGCACCGCGCGGGACGTTGACGGCCACTGGCAAGCACGTGCTGGTGATCGGCGGCGGCGATACGGGGTCGGACTGCGTCGGCACCTCCAACCGTCAGGGCGCAGCCTCGGTCACGCAGATCGAGATCATGCCCAAGCCGCCGACCAAAGAAGATAAGGCGCTCAACTGGCCCGATTGGCCGATGAAGCTGCGCACCTCGTCCAGCCATGAAGAAGGCTGCGAGCGAGACTGGGCCGTTCTGACCAAGCGGGTCGTTGGCACCAACGGCAACGTCGAGGGCCTTGAATGCGTCCGCGTCGAATGGGTCGATGGCAAGATGGTCGAAATGGAAGGCAGTGAGTTTACGCTCAAGGCCGACCTCATCCTGCTCGCCATGGGCTTCACCGGCCCCCGCAAACCCGGCATGGTCGAACAGGCCGAAGTCTCACTCGACGGCCGTGGTAATGTGGCAGCCGATACCGAAAATTACGAAACCAGCCGTGACGGCGTCTTTGCCTGTGGTGACATGCGTCGGGGCCAGAGTCTCGTCGTCTGGGCGATCCGTGAAGGCCGCCAGTGCGCCCGCGCGGTCGACCTCTATCTAACAGGTAAGACCGAACTGCCCCGCTAAGGCAGCGGCCAAAAATCTAAAGGGCGGCCCCGCAAGGTGCCGCCCTTTTTCGTTCAGCGCGCCTTGATAAACGCCCGGACATCGCGGGACAGCTTTGCCCGGTCTTCGTCCCGAATGTACATCATGTGGCCCGAGTCATAATATTGGAACTCAATGCGATCCTTCGGGAAGCCGGAGCGTGTGAGCGAATATTCAGCCGCATAAAAAGGCGTAGCAAAATCATACCAGCCCTGCCCGACAAAGATGCGCAGGCCTGAATTTTCCCGCAGTGCTGTCGAGATATAGGGCGCGACATTCATGTAAGTGTCGCTGTCGCGGCCTTCGTTCAGGCGCCAATCCCATTTGCCGACGCCGCCGATGGTCACATAAGACCGGTCGGTCTTGTAGCCGAGGTCACCGCGGGCATAGGCGTTGATCGCGGCGGTATAGCCCCCGTCAATACCATAGAAGCTGGGATCATTGTCTGGCTCAGACCCGGCATTGTCCGCATCCTTGCCGGTGTAGCGGGAATCGAGACGACCCACTGTCAGCCCGCGATCGCGCAGCAATTCCTTGTAGAAGCGCCCCGGTGTGACGCGCAGATCGGCCCGGTCCAGAAACACCTCGCTCAACCCGGTATAGCGGGCAAGATCGCGGCGGATGGTGGCATGTTCTTCCGCAGACAGGGCATTGCCCTTCAGCAACGCGGCCAGATACGGCCCGGAGGCCCAGGCGCGCGCATCAGCCGATATGCCAGCCGCACCTCCGGGATGCGTCGTCTTACCATGGAACAAGGCTGTGGCGGCCATGGAGGGGATGTTGAGCGCATAGCCAATCTCATTGCCCTGCGTGTCCGCGCCCGCGCCAAAATCAAGCACCGTCGAGATCAGGATCACGCCATTCAACGACACGTCATTATACTGGCCCTCCAGCTGGTTGACCACAGCAGCAGAGCGGGTGGTGCCATAGCTTTCCCCGCCGAGATATTTTGGCGCATTCCACCGGCCATGTTCATTGAGCCAAAGCCGGATGAACTGCGCGACCGATTTGGCATCCTGCGTGACGCCCCAAAACTCCTGCGGGTCCACACCCGGCATCGCATAGGAAAAGCCGGTGCCGACGGGATCGATAAAGACGATGTCGGTCACATCGAGCAGACTGTCCGGATTGGCGACCAACGGATAAGGCGGCGCGCCATCATCCTTCGCGTCTGAAGGGATGGCGACGCGCTTTGGCCCAAAGGCCCCCATGTGCAGCCAGACCGAGCCGGAGCCCGGACCCCCGTTGAACAGGAAGGTCACCGGACGGCTCGGGTCCTTCCCATCCTTGATATAGCTGGTGGAAAAGATGGCAGCGCGCGGCTTGCCATCCGGGCCGGGGAGGAAGGTTTCCCCCGTGACGGCCGTGTAGCTGACTTTCTGGCCATTGAAGGTGCCGCTGTGCTTGGTGACAGACCGGTTCGGCGCGGGCGTTGGTGCGGCTGGCGTGGCGGCGGCAGTGTCCTTCTTGTCCGGCGCCGGCGTCGCCTGAGCAAAGGCTGTTCCAGCCATCAACACCACTGCTGAAAGCGCAGCGGCCACACGCAAAGATCGACGCATCCCATTATCCCCCAATAGAAATTCAGTCGCCAAGATAGCGAAATGGCAGAAGGGGTAAAGCACCCCTGTCGAGGGCCGCATGCCGTTCGTCCGGTCTGGCACCACTCCGCTCATTGACCTTGATCCTGCATACAGGCAGTTATGCTCCAAAGCAGGCTAAGCAATTATAAGGTGGCCATAAATGTATAGGATCAACGGCGCCCTTGGGTCCCCTTATTCGATGAAGATGCGCGCGGTGCTCCGTTACCGTCGTATTCCCCACCTCTGGGTTCATGGCGCGGCCACGCACGGCGCGCTGGCGCAGGTCAAAGCGCCCGTCATCCCGGTCATGGAATATCCCGATGGCAGCTTCCACAATGACTCCACTCCGCTCATCTATGATTTGGAGGCGCGTCATGCCGAACGGTCGATCCTCCCGCCCGATCCGGCGCGTGCCTTCATCGCCCAATTGATCGAAGACTTTGCCGATGAGTGGGTCACCAAAGCGATGTTCGGCTATCGCTGGCTGGAAGAGGTCGACCAAATCCAGATGAGCCGCTGGCTGGCTTTTGATGCGCTGAAAGGCGGCGGGCTGGAGATGAGCCAAGGCTATGCCGAACAATTCCGCGCCCGTCAGGTTGGTCGGATGGCGATTGTCGGCTGCACGGCAGAGAACTTCCCGTTGATCGAAGCCTCAACCCGGGCCCTGCTTGAGGCGCTGGAAGCGCATGTTGTGGACCAGCACTGCCTATTTGGCACACGCCCGAGCATCGCGGAGTTCGGCATGTACGCCCAGCTCTCCCAGCTTGGTGTTGACCCGACTGCACAGACGATGATGCGCAAGGATTATCCCTATAGCTATCGTTGGCTGCTCCATATCGATGACATGTCGGGGATTGAGGGCGACTGGGACGAAAAGGGCGCCCCCTATGCGCCCATCATCGCCGCCTGGCTGAAGCAAGTGGGGGAGATCTACATGCCCTTCCTCCGCGCCAATGCAGCGGCCATTGCGGCGGGAGAAGAGACGTTCCGCATCACCGCAATGGGGCGGCCCTACACGCAGGGAGTGTTCAAATATCAGCTCAAATGCCTTGCCGATTTGCGGGCCCGCTATGCTGCCCTCGACGCGGCGGCCCGGGCAGAAGTGGATCCGCTGCTGTCCGACACTGGCTGCCTTGAAACGTTGCGCCAGCTTTAAGGCGGCTTCAGCCGCTAAGGGACAATAAGATTGTCCAATGATCCCAGCCCATCCACGCGGATGGTCATGCGGTCACCGGGCTGGAGATAGCGCTTTTGCTGGTGGGCAAGGGCAATGTGGCTCTCAATCACCTGCGCGGTAAAGGGCTTGTCCCAACCGCCGGCCAACCACGCCACCAGCCCACGCCCTATGGAGCGCAGATCAACGCCTGCAAAAACCGTTCCGCCGGGCGTACCTGCCAGAACCAAGGTGCGCGCCGGAACATTTCCTTCAGCGTCGATTGGCAGCCGGGCGATCCCGCCCTCATAGGCCCATTCTCGGTCCCGAAGCTTGCCCGCCTCGGCGAAAAGCCGGTCTAGATCCCAGATCCACATTGTGGCTGGCGTCCGTTGACGCTCTTGCCCGTTGACGGACAGTTGCAGCGTCAACCCAGCGACATAGCGATTGAGATCACGCGGCACGACAAACAGGTCTCCCACCGGCAAATAGCCGGGCGCGCTCTTGCCGGTGGTAAAGCCCTCGCCGGATTCCGGATGCGCCACATCAACATTGCGCATGAGTTTGGCCCGGTTGGTCACATCATTGCACAGCATCAGCCCGCCTTTTGCGCGCTGAGTCGTCGATGTCGCATCCAGCGTGACCAGACACAGTTCCACTTCATAATCGAGCAAGGCATCCCCGGCAGAGACGCTTGCCCGAGACGGGGTGGGCGCAACATATTTGGCAAAGAGGAAGGGCCCGCCTTCAACGGTCGCCTCTTCGGCATGCTCGCGGTAATTGGTGCCGGCGGCGATATGGCGGCTCAGCAAATCAACAGGGACAGCCAGTTCCGCGACATTGGCAGTGATCGGCGCGCCTCCCTTGGCAATCAGCGCGCTGACTCCATCATAGCCAAGCCGGTTAACAAGGCTGATTGCGTCGTCGCCCTCATTGCCAACGGGCAGGCCCGTGACCCGGCCATTGGCGTAGCTGCTGACGGCGATTGTCTGCTTGCCAATGCGGGCAAAACTCAACGCATCACTGATGGGCGCGATCTTGATGCTCGGCGCCGAAGGAGGCGTCTGCTCTGCCCGGATGAGGGCGGCGGGTGTCCAAACGAGGTAGAGGCCAGCCAATCCAATAAGGACCCCCAAGCACAGCAGGGTGAAACGCGCCATTAGTCTATACCTTGTTCAAAGATGGTCGGGATGTGGCCCAGCAGGCCCCCATGGACAAGCGCTGTCCGATCAGTTTGCCCAATAGACATATTCCTGATCCTTATTCCAAGGCGCGTTGAGCGGCACGTCGATCCGGATCGGGGCTTCGAGCAAGCCGGGCCAGAGCGGCTTGGGCAGGCTGGCATTTTGCGTTTCGATCAGCTTGCGCAGAGCTGCCACGCGGGCCGGGTCCTTGGCCGCCAGATTGATTTGCTCGGTCGGATCAGTGGCGAGGTTGAACAGCCACGCTTTCTCAGGTCGTTTTGAGATTTGCAGTTTCCAGTCGCCAGCACGCACCGCACGGTAATCGCCGGAGCGCCAGAAGGTAACCTCACGCTTTGGTCCGGCCGCGAGCAGGTTGAAGCTGTCCATCTTACGATCCGTTGGCACTTGCGCGCCGGTGGCCGCTGCAATTGTCGCAAACATATCAAGGTGTTGGGCAACATCGCTGCGTACAGTGCCCGGTGCGATTTGACCGGGCCAGCGCATCATCATCGGCACATGGATGCCGCCTTCGAAGAACGTTCCCTTCCAGCCGCGATACGGCTTATTGAGATCGGGAATGCCGGTGTACCAAGCCCCGCCATTGTCGCTGGTGAAGATGACAAGCGTGTTGTCCTCAAGGCCGCTGCTCTTCAGCTTTTGCAGAATGTCGCCGATCCGTCGGTCGAGTTGGCGGATCATCGCACCGTAGACGCGCTGGGTGTGGTCTTTGATCTGCGGCAGGGCATCGTAATCTGATTTGAGCGCCTGCAGCGGCGTGTGTGGCGCATTATAGGCCAGATACATGAAGAAAGGCCGGTTCTTATTGGCCTCAATCGCGTCCAGCGCATTGTCGGTGAAATAGTCTGTCAGGTGCCCCTTGGGACGAAAACGCTGACCATTTCCCCAGTACACGGCATGCGGCAAATTGGCCCAAAGAAAGCGGTCAATGGGGTCCCATGGCAGCTTTGCATTCACGACCTGAGGGTCATCCTCCGCCATGAACAAATCCCCGCCTGAACGCATGCCAAGGCTTTCATCAAACCCCTGTGATGTCGGCCGCAAGGGTTCGGCTTCGCCCAGATGCCATTTGCCGATGTGGATCGTGTGATACCCTTTGGGCTTCAAAACTTCCGGCAGCATGATCTGATCATGTGGCACGCCCATATCGGCATAGGCTGGAAGGTCGTGGTTCAGCTCTTCATGATAGATCGGCGGATAGGGTGAGGCGCTGTCACTATGGGCAAGGTTTGAAACAAAGGCAGCGGGAACAGCCGTAAACTCAAAGCCAAACCGCGTTGGATACCGTCCGGTCATCAAGGCCGCGCGCGACGGCGAACAGGTTGCATTGGCGGCATAGCCGTTGGCAAAGCTGACGCCCTGCTTAGCAATGGAATCGATGTTCGGCGCCGGCACGGCCCCGCCCGCCACACCGCCGCCGTAAAGCGAAATATCGTTCATCCCCAAATCGTCGGCGACAATCAAAATGACGTTGGGCGGACGTTTGCCTGAGGGAGGCGTTGCTGGTCCCTGCGCCCAAGAGACCGGATGGTAGTCGGCAATCGGCTCACGCAGCTGGGCGATCTTGCCCGGAATGTAGATCCAGTATTTCTGAAGGGCGAGATAGCCGGCGCCAATGAGCAGGGCCAAAGCCGCGATCCATTTAAGCATTTTCATGCAATCGTCTCCGACGGGTTCAACTCGGCCCGCCGCAGCGAGAGCCAAAGGCACAACAAAATCACGGGTATTGAGACAAGGCTGGCATAATGTTCCGGCGGATGATGGCCGCTAATGGGCACATGCCGCACCCAACCCGACACACTCAGCAATATCCGTTCAAAAAGGCTGACAAGCAGAAGCAGCGGGACGAGGGTGCGGTAGCGCAGCGCGACCACCAGGGTCACAATGCCGTGCGCAATCTGCGTTGCGCCCGCCCAGGCAAACAGGCCAAAAATCATCGTTGGATTATAGCGGATGTCCAGACCAGCAATGGTGCCAGCGCCGCCATCGGGCAGGAAGCTATGGATCATCCCCGGCACAATCCACGCCACACCGTAAAAGGCAAGAAACCAGGCTGCATAATGCGAGCCCTGATATTGCTCATTTGTGCTTGATGGCAGGAAGGCGGGCATCGCCAATGTCTCCTCAATCTCTACACTATGTATCGATATTCCGTCCGGCAGCGAACATGATCAACCAGCCACTGGCCATGACAACCGCGGCGAAGCCGATCACCCCATTGGTCAATCCCCAAAGACCTCCGGCCGCACCGTAATGGGTCAGCGCAAACAGAAGCGATCCGCCGAGCAGGAAGGCCGGGGCATGGCGCGCGGCCTCTGCGCCGACATTCATGAACGTGGCGCAAGCGATGCTGGCCATACTGTGCATGAACTGCACTTGGGCTCCAAGCCGCACGACCGGCGAGACATCCTCAGGCAGATGTGCTGAGAGCATAAGCGCGATGGCAGAGGCGAGCGCGTTGATCGTGGCAAGCCGCATCCATAGGCGCCGGTTCCAGCGCGTCTCTGTTGGTGCTTTTGGTGCCGCCGTCATGCCCCACACGTCAGCAGGGCAATATGTGCCAGTGCGGCAAGCAACGCCAGAACCAGTGCGACCGTCACCCGAGGGCTGACGTAGAAGGACACGACGCGCTGGGTTGGGAAAGAAAAGGTCGCCAATGTGCCGAGCAGCTTATCGGGATGGCCCTCCATAAAGGCGGGATCCATGACCAGCTTCATCATGTCGCGGCGGCTGCGGTAGCGCATCAGGCCGAAGATCGTCCAGCCGGGATCAGCCTCGGTGTTCCAAGCATCGACATAGCCGCCGACCTTGCGACCGACCATGCCTGGATGGCCCCCATTGCGGAAGAGCACGGGCATGAAGCGCTTGGAATAGCGTTTGAGCAACTCAAAGCCTTGAACCCTCTGCCCGGTCTTCGGGTCCTCAACCTGCTCCATCTGCGCTGTGACCAGATTGAGCATGACAAACTCACGCCCGTCATCGGCCTCAAGGAACGCGCGCATCACGTCCGGGCTATTGCCCGTGCCTTCAAAGCGGCCTGCCATATGGCTGAGGAACGCCTCAATCTCGGCAGGCTTCAGCGGACCAGACCAACTATCATACCAAAGCCGGAAAACAGCATAAGCAAGCAGAGCCGCGCCCCAGATGATCCAGACCGACATGCCGTCAGTTGCTTTCTGGCTTGGTGGCCTCGGCATCGCGACGTGCCTTTGCCGCGGCCTGACAGGCGGGTGATGTTTTCTTGATGTTTTCAATGAGGCAGGCACGCACCTTGTCGCGGTCAAAGGTCGCCATTTCAGCGGCACAGAAGTTGCGAATGTCCGGCATGCAGGCTTCGCGGACAGTGTCCTGCGCGGCCAACGGTGCCGATGTAAGCACCAGGGCGGTTGTCGCCCACATAGTCATCGCTTTACACATGCCATTCTCTCCCCTCAGACACCCGTATTATTATTGGCATTTACTATGCCAAAAGATATTTGCAATCGTCTTTGGCGCTTGCGCCAGATGCTGTTTGCCGCAAAACACAGGCCTATGAACACCGCATCCAACAAAATGGCATCCCGCTCAAACGCGCCACTAACTGACGGTCGACGCGAACGGAGCCGGTCTAGCCGCAGCAAGATTATCGCCGCGATGCTGGACCTTGTTGGCAATGGCGATGTCGCGCCCAGCGCGGCGCGGGTTGCAGAAGTCGCGGGCGTTGGCTTGCGATCCGTGTTTCGTCATTTTGACGATATGGATGAACTCTATCGGGAAATGGGCGACGTGATTGAGGCACGGGTGATGCCCATCATCCTCCAAGCCCCTTCCGGCGTGACCTGGAAGGAAAAGCTCTTCGATATTGCAGACCGGCGGGCGCAAGTCTTTGAGACGATCCTGCCCTACCGGATTTCGGCTAATCTCAAACGCTTTCAGTCGCCATATCTGATGCAGGATTATCGCCGCATGCTGCGGCTCGAAAGCGAAACGGTCGAGGCGTATTTGCCCCCGGCCGTCAAGGACGATGTGGTCGCTGCCCGCGGTCTGAATGTCATTCTCAGTTTCCAGACTTGGCGGCTATTGCGCCATGATCAGGACCTTCCCGTTGACGATGCCAAGGCCGTCGTACGGCGTTTGCTGGGCGATGCGATGGCCGGAATGCGAGACAAATGATGCAACGGACCGCCTTCATTTTCGGTCTGGGGCTCCTGCTTTCTGCCTGCGGAGACGCATCCGTCGCGCCCGTCCAAAAAGCATGCACGGGGCTGTCGGACGATAAGATGGTGTGGGTGCCGGGCGGCAGCTTTGTGATGGGCGATGATCCGCACTATCCGGAGGAAGGGCCACCGCGCACCGTTTCCGTCAAAGGGTTTTGGATAGACGCGCACGAAGTGACCAACGCCCAGTTTGCGGCCTTTGTAAAAGCGACCGGCTATAAGACCATGGCCGAACGCGATCCGCCAAAGCTGGAAGGCGCGCAGCCCGAAATGCTGAAGCCGGGGTCGGCTGTCTTCAATACCCCCTCTCAACAGGACCCAAGCTGGTGGCGCTGGGTGCCGGGCGCGCAGTGGCGGCATCCTTCAGGCCCGCAGGAGAGCATCGTCGGTCGGGACCATGAACCTGTGGTGCAGATCGCCTGGCAGGATGCGGAGGCCTATGCGCGGTGGGCGGGCAAAGAATTGCCCAGCGAAGAGCAGTGGGAATATGCTGCCCGCGCCGGCAGAGCCGCGCTACCGGAGCCGCTTGATACCAAGGGCCAGCCACAGGCGAATTATTACCAAGGTGTCTTCCCCGTCAAAAACCTGAATAGCGATGGCTATATCGGCCGCGCGCCGGTCGGCTGTTTCAAGCCCAATGCATTTGGGCTGTACGATATGATCGGCAACGTCTGGGAATGGACCAGCGCCCGCGGTTCCCGCGCCGACGCGAGCGAACCGGTCAACGTCATCAAAGGCGGCTCCTACCTATGCGCTGCCAACTATTGCGCACGCTATCGTCCCGCCGCCCGCCAGTTTCAGGAACGCGGCCTAGGGACGGACCATATCGGGTTTCGGCTGGTCGACGTAACCAAGGCGGAACCTGCGTCTTGACCCGCAATTGATAATATGACACGCCTAGTGCCAATATTACCAACTCTCGGAGAGACAAAGTGAAAATCCTGCGCACACCTGATGCTGCCTTTGCGGAGATCCGCGATTTTCCCTTCGCGCCGCATTATCTGGACATCACTGATCCCGATGACGGCACGCCGATGCGCGTCCATTATGTTGATGAAGGGCCGCGCAACGCCCCGATTGTGCTGATGATGCATGGGGAACCCAGCTGGTGCTACCTCTACCGTCACATGATCGGCCCTGTCGTCACGGCGGGCTACCGCGTCATCGCACCCGACCTGATCGGCTTTGGCAAATCAGACAAGCCAACGAAGAAATCTGACTATAGCTATGCCCGCCATGTCGGCTGGATGCGCCAATGGGTCGAGGCGCTGGACCTCACAGGAATGACACTCGTCTGTCAGGATTGGGGATCGCTGATCGGCCTGCGCCTTGTCTCAGAAATGCCGGACCGCTTTTCCGGCGTCGTCCTGTCCAATGGTGGCCTACCCGAAGGTGGCCCTGCCCCGCGCGCCTTTGCCATCTGGCGGGCCTTTGCGACATGGAGCCCCATTTTCCGGATTGGCAATATCGTGAACATGGGCACCAAACGCACGCTCAGCGCGGCGGAAATCGCGGCTTATGACGCGCCCTTCCCGGACAGCAGCTACAAGGCTGGCGCGCGCATCTTCCCCAGCTTCGTTCCGTTTGAGAATAACGTTGCCGTCCCGGACCAAAAGCGCGCCTGGCAAGTGTTTGACCAATGGGACAAGCCATTCCTGTGCTGCTTCAGCGATGGTGACCCGGTGACACGTGGCGGCGAAAGCCGTTTCATTGGCCGCGTCCCCGGCACAGCTGGCCAACCCCACCGCACATTGAAGGGCGGGCATTTTGTTCAGGAAGACGATCCGCAAGGATTTGTGCAGGCCATTTTGGAGGTCGCAAAGCAATGAACGTCACCAATCAGCTCCACCCCAGCCCGGAACAAGCCAAGGCCTTTTTCAGCGGCGAGGAAGACGGCCCGATGTGCATGGTCAACCTGCTCAAGTTCAAGGACAAGGCGACCTATGCCGATGGCTCTGAGCCTGACCTTTCGGGGCGCGACGCTTATCTTCGTTATGGCGCGGGGGTGCAGGCCTGTGTCGCAGCGGTTGGCGGCAAGGCGCGGTTTTCGGGCATGGTCACAGATCTGATGCTGGGTGAGGTGGACGAGCTTTGGGACATGGTCGCCATCGTCGAATACCCTTCCCGCGCGGCAATGCTCCAGATGGTGCAATCGCCGGAATATCAGGCCATCACCAAGCACCGGGATGCAGGGCTTGCCGGCCAATTGAACATCCGCACAAAGACCGTTGGCGGATAAACAAAAATAGCGCCTCCAACTGGATTGGCAGCCGCGAGCGCAGCGCAACTTCGACCACAAATGTCTGCCAATTGGCACATGTTGCGGATCCTCATTTTTTGTAACCTCGTCTGTTGGCGGGGTGGCGTTCCTGATTGAAGTGGTTGTGGAGAGAGACGGCACATTGGCGCCAGCTTTTGAAACGTCGTCATCTGTCTGAACCTGAGCGTAGCCGAAGCGCTTTGCTCCGGTGTTAGGGCAAACTCGCTCCGGGCCGCCGCCCCCCTTTTGAGAGGGGTACTCCTTGCCAAGGGGCCGATATGAAGTCCTCAAAGGCCTCAAGCGCCGGGGAAGAGGATAACGAATGCCGCACACGATGGCTGATGCAGAAGTGCTAGTCTGCGGTGCGGGGCCGGTCGGCTTGGCCTGCGCGTTCCTGCTGGCCGAAGCGGGGATGGCCGTGGCCTTGATCGATGCGGCTGAGGCGGTCGACACCTCACCCCGCGCTGCGTTCCACCATGGGCCGACAGCCCGGGCGCTCGAGCAGCTGGGCCTCATGGAAGATCTGGCGCAAAACGCGTTCATCGGCGGGCAGACCGGGCATTGGGCGCCGGAGTTCAACTATTTGCGCAAGATCAGCTTCGACGGGATCATGGTCGGCCAAGATACGATTTGCGACGTGCTGGTCCAGCGGCTGCGGGCGATGCCCAATGTCTCGCTCGCCATGGCCACCGAGCTGACCGCACTGCGCCAGGAGAGCGACAGAGTGGTGGTGCAACTGCGCGATGCAGGCGGGGAACGCAGCCTGACTTGCCGTTGGCTGGTCGGCGCGGACGGCGCGCGGAGTGCGGTGCGGCGGACCTGCGGCATCGCTTTCGACGGACATACTTGGGCGGACCGGGTCTATGCCGCCAACATCGCCTGCGACCTTGCAGGGCAAGGGCTGGCCGACGCGCAGTTCCGCGCGGATCCGCGCAGTTGGGCGGTGGTCGTCCGGCTCGACCGACATGGCAACTGGCGCGTCGCGTTTGGCGATGACGGCAGCGAAGCTTTGGCCGACGAAATTGCGGGGGCTACCGCGCGCCTTGCCGAATTCATTCCGGGCGGAATGCCGTTCGATCTGTTGCAACTCAGCCCTTATCGCACCCACCAGCGTGCCGCCTCGACAATGCGGCAGGACCGGGTGCTGCTGATCGGCGATGCAGCGCACATCAGCGCGCCATGGGGCGGGCTGGGGCTGACCATGGGGTTCTGGGACGCGTTCGTGCTGGGCGATCTCTTGCCCGAAGTGGCGGCGGGGCGGATCGCGCCGAGCGCGCTTGACGCGTTCTCGCAAGAGCGGCTGCGGATCTTCAACGAGATCGTGTCGCCTGCGGTCTCGGAAAACCGCCGTATCCTGCAGGAAAGGGACCCGGCGCGCCGCAGGGAGGACATTGCGCGGTTCGATGCGCTGGCGGATTCGCCGGAGATGCAGAAGGCTTTCGGTGAGATGTCACGCGCGTTCATCGGCGATCCGCTGGTGGAGAACTCGCGCTGGCTGGCGTGATTTAAGCATCGCCGGGCCGTTGGCATTGCCGGGCTCAGGTCACTATCCCCGTGGTTCGCCCATGCGGACCAGATCTGCGAGCATGCGGGTCGTGGGCGCAGATATGCCGGCCTGCTCAGCCATGCGCACAATGGCGCCGTTGATCGATTCGATCTCGGTACGGCGGCCGGCCAGCCGGTCCTGCAGCATTGAGGGCTTGTGCGTGCGGTGATTGGCCAGCGCAAAATCGATCTTGGTGAGCACCCGCGCAGGATCGATGGGGACGCCGAGCGCGATTGCGGTCGCAATCGTCTCTTCGGCGACGGCGGTGGCAATGCGGCGACCCTCGGGGCAATCTAGTCCGCCGACGGGCAGGCCTGTGATCGTCGAAAGCGGATTGAGCGCGGCGTTGAAGGCGACCTTTTCCCAAACTGAGACGCGCACTTCGGGGTCGATCTCGGCATTGAGTAGGCCCCGGTTCAGTGCCTCGGCCACGGCATGGGCGTGGGCATGGGCGCGATCATTGGCACCGCCCAGCCAGATATGTCCTGCCCCGTGCGAGGCAACCTGCGCCGGGCCTTCAAGATCAGCAGGAAAATCAGTCACGCCCCACAGGATGTGATCGGTGTCGAACACCTCTGCGATGGCTTCGACATTGCCAAGCCCGTTCTGGAGCGTGAGGACAATTGGGTTGTGCGCCGCGAGGTGGGCGACCGAGCGGATGGCCGCCGCGCTGAACATGCCCTTGGTCATCAGCAGCACAAGATCGACCGGCCCCGCCACATCCGCTGCAAGGCAGGCCCGGACCCGCGTTGTGGTTGTGCCGCTATCGTCGTGGAGCGTGATCCCTTCGCGCCCGATGACGTCAAGCCGCGCCTGATCAACATCAACCACCGTTACATCGAGCCCGCCCGCCGCCAGCCGCGCCGCCAGAAAACAGCCCATGGCGCCCGCGCCGACAATCACGATCCTCGAAAGCATAACTCGGTTCCTCTCATATACGCGCGGTTGTTTCTGGATCGGCTTGGGTGGTCAAGTCCGCAGAGGTAAGTACGCCGCAAACTGCCGTGCAGCCTGCGGCAAGAGACCTGCTCGGCGGCGATAGAGTAGGACCTGACGCTCAGTTTCCAGCGCAGGAACTGTGAGTTGCCGCATGGTCCCGCTGGCAAGGTGCGGCGCAACCAGTGGAGCCGGCAGCCAGCATAGCAAGCGGCTGGCGGCCGAAACTGCGACCATGCTCTCCACAGATGCGGTTTCGACCGGGACAGGCGGTGCGGAAAGGCCGAGCTCGCGGAACCGTGCTGCAAATTGGGTCCGCGGCGTCGCGGACGGCCCCGGCATGACCCAGTTTTCATTGGCGAGCTCTATCATGGAGGGGTGATCGCTGATCGGATTTTCAGCGGCGCAGAACACGCCGAACCGATCCGAATAGGCGCAGGTTCCCATAGCCTCGACCGCATCGGATTCGAGCCGCGATGCCGTCACGACCAGCTCGAGTTTCCGGTCAAGCAGGGCGCTCAGCAGATCGCCGTCGGTCCCTTCGATCATTTCCACCGAGAGGTCTGGATATTCCTTGAGCAGCGTTGCGACAGCTTGGGTGACGAATGTGCGCATGACGGCCGCAACAGCGCCGATGCGCACCACCCCACGCCGAAGCCCACGCAAGGCATCAAGCTGTTCCCGCGCGGCCTGCATCTCGAAAGCGAGGAGGCGCGCATGGTCGAGCAGGATTTCCCCCGCCGGGGTCAGGACCATGCCCTTGCTCTGCCGATCAAACAGGCGGTGGCCAAGGCGCTGTTCCATGCTCTGGATCATGCGGCTGAGCGAGGGCTGTGTGAGGTGGACAAGCGCTGCGGCGCGACCGAGGCTGCCGGTTTCGGTGATGGCAAGAAAGGCCCGAAGTTGGCGTTCGTCGAAATCCATGCGTGACACGTATGCCTTTTAGCCGAAATTGCAATTGCAGCTATGGAAAAGACGGGGCACTCTGGCCGCGAGGGTCGCCACGAGGCAGGCCCGCGGGGAGAGACCATGCCAACCGTTCGCGAAATCACCATCGGCCTGCTGCGCGAGTTGGGCATGACAACAATCTTTGGCAATCCCGGATCGACCGAACTGCCGATGTTCCGCGATTTTCCCGATGACTTCCGCTATGTGATGGGCCTTCAGGAAAGCGTCGTGCTGGGCATGGCGGACGGCTTTGCGCAGGGCACGCGCAATGCAGCCATCGTCAACCTCCACAGCTCAGCTGGCGTAGGCCATTCGCTCGGCAACCTGTTCACTGCTTACAAGAACCAGACCCCGCTGGTGGTGACAGCGGGGCAGCAGGCGCGCTCGATTTTGCCTTACGAGCCGTTTCTGTTTGCCGAGCGGGCAACCGAGTTTCCGCAGCCCTTTGTGAAGTGGTCCTGTGAGCCGGCGCGGGCGCAGGATGTGCCGGCGGCGATTGCGCGCGCTTACGCCGTGGCGATGGAGCCGCCCTATGGTCCGACGTTCGTTTCGATTCCCATTGATGACTGGGACCAGCCGGGCGAGCCCTTCACCTCGCGTCGCATCCACGCCGCACGTGCACCCGACCGCGCTGCCTTGGCTGAATGCGCCGAAGCCTTGGGCAAGGCCACCCGGCCCGCGCTGGTCGTGGGTGCCGGTGTCGCGCGTGATGGCGCATGGGACGAGGTGATTGCGCTCGCCGAGAAGCACCAGGCCGCCGTCTGGGTCGCGCCGATGTCAGCCCGGTGCAGCTTTCCGGAGAACCATCCGCTGTTCGCCGGATTCCTGACGGCCGGGCGCGAGGCGATTGTGGCGCAGCTCTTCGGCAGGGATTTCGTGCTGGCGCTGGGCGGGCCGATGAACCTTTACCATGTCGAGGGGCACGGGCCGCATATTGCTGAAGGGACCGAGGTCTGGCTGATCGGCGACAACCATGTTCATGCCGCATGGGCGCCTGTCGGCACGGCGATTGTCGCCAATACCCGGCAGGCGCTGGCGCTGCTGCTGGAAAGCGGCCCCGCACCCACGCGGACTGTGCCAGAACCGAAGGCGCTGCCGCCGGTACTCGATGGTTCGGCAATGACGGATTCCTATGTGCTGCAGCAGCTTGCCGCGTTGCGCCGCCCGAACAGCGTGATCGTCGAGGAAGCACCTTCGACGCGCGGGACGATGCACGACTATCTGCCGATCGTGGTGAAGGATACGTTCTACACCTGCGCCAGTGGCGGGCTGGGACACGGCCTGCCTGCTGCAATCGGCATGGCGCTGGCCCGGCCTGACGAAAAGGTGATCGCGGTGCTGGGCGACGGGTCCTCAATGTACGCCATTCAGGGGCTGCATGCAGCCGCGCAACTGGGTGTGGCGGTCAGCTTCATCATCCTCAAAAACCGGCGCTATGAGGCCTTGCACAGCTTCGGGCGGCTGTTCGGCTTGCAGACATTGGTGGGGACGCAGTTCCCCGAGCTCGATTTTTGCGCGCTCGCCGCAGGGCATGGTATCGAGGGGCGCAGTGCGGCCGATGCGGCATCGCTTGACGCGGCACTCACATGGTCGCTGGCGGCGGACGGGCCGACGCTGGTCGAAGCAGTGATCGATTGAGGAAGGGCGAGACCATGGATGTGACCCGGTTCGTTGATGACCGCCCCGAAGACGGGGTGTTCCGCGTCAATCGCGCAATCTTTACCGATCAGGAAGTGTTTGAGCGCGAGATCGAACAGATCTTCGAAAGCGGCTGGGTCTTCCTTGGCATCGAATCGCAGGCCGAAAACCCCCACGATTTCTTCACCACCACAATGGGCCGCGTCCCTGTCATGGTGCAGCGCGATGGCGAGGGCACCTTGCGCGGCTTCGTCAATTCCTGCCCGCATAAGGGCGCGCGGCTGGCGCAGACGCGGGCTGGCAACGCACGGCTGCATGTCTGCCCCTATCACAGCTGGAGCTTCGACAGCGCAGGGCGCAGCAAGGCAGTGAAGTCACACCGCGCGGGCTGCTATAGCGCGGCGTTCGAGCAGACTGACCATGGGCTTGCCGCGTTGCCGCGCTTCGAGAGCTATCGCGGGTTCCTGTTCGGAAGTCTGGCCGCCGATGTACCGCCGCTGGCGGACTATCTGGGCGAGGCCGCCAAGCTGCTCGATCTCGTTGCTGACCAGAGCGAAGAAGGGCTGGAGCTGGTCCCCGGACAAGTGACCTTCACCTATGAGGCCAACTGGAAGCTCCAGCTCGAAAACTGTTCTGACGCCTATCACTTCACTTCAGCACACCCATCCTACATCCGCGTGCTCGAGCGGCGGCAGCAGGAAATGAGCGCCGACGTTGTCGCCTCAGTCTGGGAGAACAGCGACTATTGGAAGGAAGAGGCGCAAGGCGTTGCGGGCGGCAGCTACAGCTTTGCCAACGGCCACGTGCTCAACTGGGGCATCTTCGGCATCACCCCGGCGATCCCGCTCTATGAAAAGGCGGGCCTGCTCGCAGAGCGGCACGGCGAGGGCAAACGCGACTGGATGTTCAACATGCGCAACCTCACGATCTTCCCCAATCTGCAGGTCGCCGAAAACGCGTCCAGCCAGCTGCGCGTGATCCGCCCGATTGCGCCGGGCCTCACCGAAATGCGTACCTGGTGCATCGCGCCCAAGGGCGAGAGCGATGCCGCGCGCCGCCAGCGCATCCGCCAGTATGAGGACTTCTTCAACCCGACCGGCATGGCGACGCCGGATGACACCGTGTCTTACGAGAACTGCCAGATCGGCTATGCCGGCACAGTGGAGCCGTGGTTGCAAGGCTATGCGCGGGGGATGACGGCCACTGTGGAAGGCGGCAACCGCTTTTCCGAGCTGCTGGGGATGAACCCTCAGCGCAGCGTGCTCGCTGATGCGCAGCTTTGCGACGAGACCCTGTTCCACAGCTACTACCGCGCCTGGGCCAAGCGCATGGCGGGAGGTTCAGAAGCATGAGCGCGCCGCTGACCCGCACCGAGGCCGAGGACCTGCTCTATCGCGAGGCGCTGCTGATCGACACGCAGCGCTTTGCCGAATGGCTGGAGCTGTTCACCCCGGATGTAGAATTCTGGATGCCGGCCTGGCGGGACGAGTCCACCACAACCGAGAACCCGGACCGCGAACTCTCACTGATCTACTATAAGGGTCGGCGCAATCTGGAGGATCGGGTCATGCGCCTGACCTCGGGGCTGTCCACCGCATCATCCCCGTTGCCACGCGTCGTGCATCAGGTGACCAATGTGCTGGTGGTAGAGGCCGACGCGGCGGCGGCGACTGTCTCGGCCGCCTTCACGTGCCATCGCTTCGATGTAAGGATGGACCGGACGGACTGCTTCTTCGGTCGGTATGACTACCATCTGGTGCGGCAAAGCGGGGCGTGGCTGATCGCGCGCAAGAAGATCACCCTCCTCAACGATACGATCCCGACGGTCGTAGACATCAACGCCATCTAAAATTGCCGCAGAGTCGGCAGGTTAGGGCACCCAATCGCTTTCTGGAAAGCGTCTTTGGCTTAAATCCGTGACAACGCACTGAAGGACCCTCGAGGTCGCCTGTCATCAGGTCTGAGGACTCAGCAGCGGCCCGCTATTCTCTATCTACCAATGCCAGAACGGGATGAGTCTGCGGAATGTCACGCTGGCCCAGACACCGGGTGCACTAAGGGAGGAAACTGATGCGCATGTTTGTATCGAAGCGAGGCGCCGTGTTCTTGGCAGCAGTATCGTCTGTTGCGATGGCAAGCGGAGCCTATGCAAAAGAGCAAGAGGCTCCAGCTGTCGGGCTCGATGATATCGTGGTCACCGCAACACGTAGCGGAGAAACAAATCTTCAATCGACACCAATCGCCGTCACCTCGATTTCCAGTGCTGATCTGGCGACCCGCAATATCGACAACCTGCAGAGCGTCAGCTCGTTCGTGCCCAGTCTCTCGATTGGTAACCGTCCGGGCTTCGGCAGTGGCTTTGGGGCGATCACTTTGCGCGGCATGGGTGTGGATGCGAATGACTCTTCGCAGGCCGTCGGTACGTATATCGATGACATGTTCTACGCATCCAGCTTCGGCAACCTGCTGGGGCTGATGGATGTGGAACGGATCGAAGTTCTGCGTGGTCCGCAGGGCACCCTGTTTGGCCGCAACACCATCGCCGGTGCGATCCAGTATGTGACCAAGGCTCCTGAAAAGGATTTCGGCGGCTATGTGAAGGGTGCGCTTGGGAGCTTTGACCGCAAGGATGTGAGTGGGGCGCTGAACGTGCCGCTTGGTGACACCCTGGCCGTCCGCATTGCCGGTCAGTATAACTCGCTCGACGGCTTTGTTCACGACGATCTGAACAATATCGACCGTGGCTCCATGGAATCGAAATTTGCTCGCGTGCGTGCGCGCTGGACACCAAGCGACAAGCTGCAGGTCGATCTCAAGTTCGAATATGGCAAGACCGAGTCCAACGGTCGACCCGTGTTGTTGACCGGCTTCAACAACAACGCGCAGTTCGTCGCGCTGGCAAATGCTTTCCGTGATTTCTTTGCGCCAACCGCTCCGCGCTTTGCATTCACCAATGCCAACGTGTCGCCAAGCCAGCGGCCGGGTGATTTTTCCAACAGCGGCTTCAATGCCCCCGACCGGATGACCAGCGACACCACGATCTTTCAGGGCGTCATTGCCTATGAGGTTTCGGATAGCCTCTCGCTGAAGTCGATCACGTCGCAGTCGACCACGAACAGCCTCATTCAGGTCGATTTCGACGTCACGCCTATGCCCTTGTTGGCGGTCGAGAATGAGGACCGGAACAAGGCGTTCACGCAGGAGTTGCAACTTGTCGGCTCCGCCGTTGACGACCGACTGAACTTCACGCTGGGCGGATTCTATTTCCACAGTGACGTCAATCACATTCAACCGATCGGTATCGGCTTCTTCCCGATTGACCGTTCGGTTGGCACCTCGGTCTACAAGGTCAAGTCGTATGCCCTCTACGGCCAGACTTCATTTGACGTGACCCAAAAGCTCAGCCTCGCCGCTGGATTGCGTTATACCAACGAAAAGATTGCTGCCGGGGTCGAAGGCGCATTCTTGGCGATACCGGGTGCGCCACCGGTTCCCCAGACCTTCGGGAAGGAACGCTCCCGCTTCACGGACTGGTCGCCCTATTTCGGTGTCAATTACCAGGCGACTGCTGACGTCTTTGTCTTCGCAAAGGCTTCCAAGGGCTTCCGCGCTGGCGGCTTTACGGTCAGCCGCGACTTTGTCACCGATCCGGAAGCGGGCAACCGCTTGGCTGTTCCGTTCCGGCCGGAAACTGCCTGGACGTACGAAATCGGCACGAGGATCGAGGCCCTGGATGGCCGCCTCCGCTTCAACCCGACGGTCTTCCAGACAAACTGGAAGGACATCCAGTTCCTAGAACCCGGCACGGTTCCCAATATCTTCACATCGAACGCGGGCGACGCGCGCATTCGTGGTCTTGAATTGGAAACCCAGTTCGCGGCGACCAGCAATCTCGTGCTCTCGGGAAGCTTCAGCTACCTTGATGCCCGTTACACGCGTCTCGACCCCAACATCCGGGTGACCTTCCCGAACGGGTTCATCACCAATCCGAACTTCTTTACAGGGCCGCAGCCGCAGCCACCGATCATTCCGGTCGGCGCTCCGCAAATCCGCAATTTCATCGATCTTAACACGCCGCTCGCACGCGCACCGGAGTTCAAGTACACGATTGGCGCCCGTCACACCTTGCCGCTAGGGAATGGTGGCAAGATGGTCACCAATCTCGACTATGCTTGGACCGACAGGCAGAAGACGCTGGCTGAAGGTATTGCTCCACTTGTGCCATCTTATGGATTGCTCAATGGTCGCCTTCAGTACAACGCGCCCGACGACCGCTGGAGCCTCGCGCTGTTCGGGAATAACCTGACCAACGAGTTCTATGTGCTCAATGAGACGGCTTTCGACACCGGCCTCACTGTCGGCATGCGTGTGCAGGATCCGGGCCGCCCGCGTGAAGTTGGGGTGGAACTTCGCTTCAACTTCTGATCGCAGCAGACCTGCAATCAAATGGACAGGCCGGGGAGACCCGGCCTGTTCTCGTTTGGAGTGGCGAACCGGCCGCGTTCAGCAATCCAGGCTGTAGCGGACGACCGATCTGAGCCAGATGTGTTCGAGCGACTTGTCAGTGATCTCGCTCCACAACATCGAGGTCGTCATCTCGGTGCTTTCGTCCGAAATCTCGATCAGCGAGAGCGGCAAGTGCTGCAGCAGGCGCTGCGCCAGGGAGGCATTGCACCGTGCCACGTTGGGCAATTGCAAAGCGGCGAGCACAGAACCGAACTGGCTGTCGGTGATGATCGAAGTGGGCTGGTCAAGCGAAGCAAGGCCCGTCGGGGCCAGTTCGGGCTGGCGCAGGAGAAGGTGCTTCGTGTCGTAGAAATAGGAAATGCTGGGATACGAGAACAGCTCTTCGGTCGTCACCGATTGCGACCCGGCAAGTGGGTGGCTTTTGCTCACCGCGGCGATGATCCGGTCGCTGAACAGGAACTCGCGCTTCATTTCCGGCCAAAATCCCAAGTCTGCGCAGACGGCCAGATCGACGGTCCCGTCATCGGCATCCCGATTGAGGTCCATCGGCACTTCGCAGAAGATGACCCGAACGCCCGGCGCAGACTCGGCCAGATGAGGCAGGAGCTTCTGGCTGATCTGGTAGGATAGATAATCGGGCGCGGCGATGACAAAGCTGCAATTGGACGTCGCCGGATCGAACGAATCCGCCTGGAACAGCAGTTCGATCTGCGCGCAGATATCGTCGAGATTCCGGCGCATGCGTTCTGCTCTTGGCGTGAGCCGCATGTTGCGCCCGACGCGGACGAGAATGGGGTCGTCGAGCAACAACCGCAGCCGCGCCAAGGCGCCGCTCATGGCAGGTTGTGAAAGCCCGACATGGTCAGCCGCCTTTGCAACACTGCTTTCGCGCAGGAGGGCTTGCAGGATGGGAATGAGGTTGAGGTTCTTGGTTCGAATGGCCACGCTTTCGCTCCCCGGGCTGACCCAACATCGAAAAAACGGATGGGTTATGTCTCATTTATCGATTTCCGGGATGTTCGGCAATGCGATAGCCAATGACCTAACTGATAAGGGAGGACGCTATGCCGAAACTGTTGCAGATCCATTCCAGCCCGAACCTCGGGAGTTCGATCACACGTGAGCTGTCCGACAGGTTCGTGAAGACGTGGATAGAAAGCCATGCCAATGTCGACGTCGAAACGCTTGACCTCGCCGTTGACGAGGTCCCGCATTTCGACCCTCTGATCATGCAGGCGGCGATGGCCGCCGGGGGCGAGCTTTCGCCAGAGATGACTGAGCGCTTGGCGGTGAGCGACCGCCTCATCGACCAACTGGAGGCGGCAGAGCTGCTGGTGATCGGTGTGCCGATGATCAACTTTACCATTCCCAGCCAGCTGAAGGCCTGGTTCGACAACGTGATGATTGCCGGACGCACGTTCAAGTATACCGCGCCGGGCGTATCGAAGGGCCTGCTCTTCGGAAAGAAGGCGTTCGTCGTGCTCGCGCGTGGCGGCGACTATACCGATGGCCCGGCGGCCGCGTTCGACTTCCAAGAGCCTTTATTGCGCACGCTGCTGGGCTTCATTGGCATTTTCGATGTCACGTTCATCCGTGCCGAGGGCCTGCGCCAGCGCCCCGAGGACGCGGCCGCGATCATCGGCAATGCGCACGCGGTGATCGCACGCCTTGCCGCCTAAGCGCAGCACAAAGCACCAGGTGAATTTGGAGAGAGAAAATGGCAACGCAACTGAAGTTCCAGCCTGAACCCGCGGCGCGGCAAAGCCTGTCGGACCTTGTCCGCCCCTATCTCGGCGAGTTCGCCAAGCGCTCGCCTGGTACCGAGAAGGCGCGCATGGTCCCCGAAGAGAATATCGAGATCATCCGCAAGCTCGGCTTCGTCCGCGCCTATGTGCCGGCGGTCAAGGGTGGCGACGAGCGTGACCTGTGGGACTATTGCGACGGGATTCGCACGCTGACGCAAGCGTGCCCTGCCACCGGATGGGTCACTGGCGTGCTCAACACCCATCCCGCCGCTGTCGGCCTATTCGACCGCCGTGTGCAAGATGCGATCTGGGCAACCGGGCCAGACACGATTATCTGCTCTTCGGGCTCGCCGCAGATGAAGGCGACCCTGACAGAGGGTGGCATCCTCGTCAGTGGCAAGGGCCGGTGGGCGAGTGGTTGTGACCATGCCGAGTGGGCGCTTGTCGGCATCAAGGTGCCCGACGTTTCGGACCCCCGCTACGCTGATCGCCGCTACAACGACTTCATGTTCTTCGCCCACCGCAGCGAATACACGATTGAGGATACCTGGTATTCGACTGGCCAGCGCGGCAGCGGTTCCAAGGACCTCGTGTTCGACAATGTCTTCGTGGCGCAGCATCGCCTTGAAGGTTTGGGTTCGATGAACTTCGGCATCACCCGCGGTGCCGCTACAGTCGACAGCTGGATCACGCGCACGCCCTATACGCTGGTCTTCTCGACCTTTCTGCCCGCTATCGCGCTGGGCTGTGCCGATGGCATGATCGCCGAGTTCAAGAAGCGTCAGCAATCGCGCAAGAACGCCTATACCGGCGCGCAAGGCGTCCTCAATCCAGCGGGCTATATGCGCCTTGCGGAATCGGTTCACGAACTCGAGGCGATCACTGTCTACTTCCGCAAGCTTCTGGAAGATCTGCAGGCCATCGGCGTGGAAGGCAAGCGCGTGGACGACGAGATGTTCTTCGGCTTCACCTCCAAGTTCGCGTTCGTGACGGACCGTGCAGTCAAAGTCATCGACCGCCTGTTCGAAGGTGCAGGGTCGAGCGCGATTGCAGACTTCAATCCGATGCAGCGCTACTGGCGGGACGGCCACGCGGCGCGGCTGCACACGGGTTCGGACTATGACACCATGCTGCAGAATTACGGCCGCAGTATCATGGGATTGATGCCAACGCCCGACCTTTGAACATGACGCGCCCTTTTGCCATGACCAAACGACACGGGGCCGCGAGACATGGTTGTAAACCTTACTTCACGCACGTGACGGCGTCACCGATCGGCTGGAGTTGCTGCGTGTGGTGTTCTGGGAATTGTGCATCATGGCAGGACAGGAACTGCGCACGCGCTTCCTTGCATCTTAACCAGCGCTTTTCCGGGAGCCTGGGATCATCCCTTAAGCGAGAGGGCGCTTTGCGATGAGCCTTCAAATTGCGGAGCTCAGCACAGGCGAGCTCCAGCTGAAGCAGGTCCTTCGGCATATGCCGGCGCCTGTGGGGGTCGTGACCAGCTACGATACCAATACGGGAGAGCCGGTGGGGCTCGCCATGTCAGCCCTGATGCCTGTCAGTCTTGATCCTTGCGCGATGGCGATTTGCGTCAATCGGTCGGGGTCGGCCTATGGCGCGATGATCCAGGCTGGTCGGTTCTGCATCAACCTGCTCGGGCCCGACCTTGCGCATCACATGCGTCCGTTTGCCGATCCGGCAGCGCGGGACGAGCGTTTCGTCCACGCCGACTGGGCAGAGCACGGACGGATCCGTTTCATCCGCTGTGCGCCTGCGAGCATCTTTTGCACGATCCGCCAGACCAGCAGCTTCGGCACGCACGACCTTTTGGTTGGCGAGGTCGACGAGATTATCGGCAGTGGTACGTCCGAAATCCTCGGCTGGGCCAACGGGGCATTGGGCCTGCTAAGTTCTCTCGGTTGACGCTTTGCGCGGGTGCCGCCTCCGGCTGCTAGTCTGGCCGAGTGGTTGACCGCTTATGAGCAGAAGCCTGTTGCCACCCGGATAGGCGAGCCGCAGACTTTCGGTACTTCGACGATCGCCATGTCAGGCGATTCCCGATTTGCCGGGGGCGAGGATGTGGTTGGGATCGAGCGCCTGCTTCAGCCGCCGGTTGAGTGCCCTTTGCGGCTCACCATAATAGGCGGCCGTTTTCTCCATCACCGGCGTGCCCGCGCGGTAGACCGGATATCCAGCCTGCGAAGTCACATCGATGACCTCATTGTAGCAGGCCTTCGCGCGGTCCAGCTCTTCGGGATTGTCGCGATCGAACAGCAGCAGGGATGCCGCGTCGAAATGGCGGCCGCTATAGCCGCTCATATAGCCGCCGAAGAAATCGAACCCGTGCTTGTCGAGTACGCCGCGCATGAGGCGGTAGACAGCCTCCGCGTCAGCCGATTTTGCCGGGATGACCGGGGCGAACCATGCTCCGCCGGCGCCGCGGTAGTTGAAGATGGCGAAGTCTTCGAGCGAGAGCTTGTCGGTCCCCAGCATCTTGATGTTGTTCAGCATCAGAACGCCTGCGCCAGTCACCTCCTCCTCGCGCTGGAAACGGGCGCCGATCTTCTCCATCGCTGCCTTGACCACGCCGAGATTGAGGTCGACCTGTTCCCTGCTGCCATAGAGCGTACCGCTGGCGCTCCACAGCGGGATGTTGATCTGCTTGGCCACGCCCTCCCACATGGCATCGGGCACCGCACCCGGGCCTTTGTAGAAATCGGCGCGCTTCTGCGTCAGGGCGATACCATAGCCCATGTGGAACAGCATCGCGGTATCGATCACGCCATCCATGCGCAGATCGCGGATCACGTCGATGGCCTTGAACGCGGCCTTTTCATTGTCGAAACCGGCCACCCAAGTTGTGTGCGCCGCAGGCTTCTTCATCAGCCACAGGCCGAGCTTGGTCACGATGCCGAAGTTCGATTGCAGGAACAGTCCATCAACCCAGGGGCCATATCCCCAGCGGTAGCATTGCCAGGTCTTGGCGTTTTCCACGCCGCCCATGGCGGTGCGCACCACCGATCCATCGGCGAGGACCACTTCCATGCCAGAGAAATTCTGCGCCTGTTCCTGATAGCGCGTATAGCCCATCCCGCGTTCGAGCGTGTAGCCCATTGGGCCGACGACAGGGGCGGGCGCCGGCTTGTTGATCCAGTAGGGCAGGTTGTTCTCTTTGAGGTAATCGTCGATCTGCTTGAACGTCACGCCGGGTTCGATCAGCGCCGTCCCCAATTCAGGATCGATCTCGAGGATTTTGTTCATTCGCTTCAGATCGAGCACCATCTGGCCCGCCGTTGCCGGCGCGGCCTCTCCATATCCGAAGTTGCGTCCGGCGGAGATGGTCCACAGCGGGATGCGGTACTTGTTGCTCACCGCGAGAATCTTCTGGATATCCTCAACCGAACCGGCCGAAATCGCACCGCAGGGCATGTGCTTCTCGATCTTGTCGGGAACCATCAAGCGCGCATAAGGCGCGAGCCGTTCGGGTTCGGCGACGACGTTTTCTTCACCAACGATGGCGCGGTATTCGAGCAGCGCTGCTTCGAACTGTGACCGTGAAACGCCGGGCGGGAGAGTGGCTTGGTTTGACATGGTCGGTATCCTGTTTGAAGTCAGCGCAGGGCGAGCGCGATATAGGTAGGCCCGGCGGAAGAAGATGTCAGAGCCAGCTGGGCCGGGTCAGAGCCCAGTGCCAGCCTTTTGCCGATGGCCAGCCTTCTGCCGATGGAATGCGCCCACGCGGACTGATCTTCACCCCGGGGCGCGTGGACTGCGGTGCGCGACATCATGGCAAGGCGACAATCCATTGCAGCCTCTTCCACCAACAGCGCCATGGCCGGCTCGACCAGGGCAAGGAAGAGGCTCCCCGGCGCTGCGGCCATAGCCTCGACCAAAGACTGGTACCCATTTGCCGAGGTGAGAGGGGCCGCAAGAAGCCCGGCGGCGGCGCCTTTGGCAAAGGCGCGGTCGGTATCGAGGCCGGTACCGATGGCTGTGATTGCCCCCGTCGAGGCAAAGGCGGTACCGGTGCTGCTCCCCAGAACGACGGCTGAAAGGGCAGCCGTCTTCAGGAATACCCTCCGGTCGCTCCTCATGGCTTGCTCTTCCCGGGTTGTTGCGCAGGAGCGGGGGGCATCGGCGGGGCGGGCGGGACCGGGCTTTCCGAGATCCACCGAGCCAACGCGTCAAGCTCACGATTGGAAATGTCGGATTCTCTGAAGGAAAGCATTCCTCCGGGTCCGTTCCGCACGAATAACTTGATCGATTCAGGATCCAGCTTGCGGCCCAATAGTTCAGGCGCCACGCGTACGCCCGGAGCAACCATGTGCCCGTGGCAATATTTGCAACTCGCGCCGTAAATCTGTTCGGGCGAGCGTGTCGCACTCGCTTCAACTGGCGAGAAACCCTGACCAGCCAGAAGGCCGATGCCAGCGACCGCCGAAATGGCGAGCGCCACTGTCAGGCCCTTTCGCCGCTTTGGAGTTGGGTCGGTCTCCATGATCGAATCCTCCTGCGCAGTGCAACTGGCGTTCAAAACTGTACTGTATAGTACGTATAATGATCCACCCATCGCCCGTCAATGAACTAAACTATACGGTACACTTGATACTTGACCGAGGCGGTGCCATCCGCCTTTCGAGCTGGCATTTCGTGCCGGCGCGGATCTTGACGAGGACAACGGCGTGATCGGAGCTGAAAAGCCGAAGCAGCTGCGTAAGGGAGCGCGTCGGGAGGCGATTCTCGATGTTGCCGCGCCAGCCTTTCTTGAGCATGGCTATGCCCGGATCTCGCTGTCGGCAATTGCCGCGCAAGTCGGTGGGTCCAAGGCCACCATGTGGCGTCACTTTCCGTCCAAGGCCGACCTGTTCGCTGCCGTGCTCGAGCGGCAGACGGAGAGCTTTCGCGAAAGCCTAGATGCGGTGCTCAGGCAGAGGCGCACCTTGCGCGAAACCCTGCGCGATTTCTGCGTGGCTTACATGGCAAAGCTCAACAGTGAGGAGGCCATCGCGCTTCATCGCCTGGTCATTGCCGAAGCCGCTCGCTTCCCTGAGATAGGAGAGATCTTCTACCGGCAGGGTCCGGCGCTGGTGAATCGGCTTTTGACCGAAGCGATTGCTGAGGCCTGCAGACGCGGCGATCTGGGGCCGTGCGATGCTGAAGCGGCGGCGCGCTACATCACCTCCATGTGCCTGTCCGGCAGATTCCAGCATATGCTTTACGGGATCGGGAACCACGAGAGCGACGGGGATCATATCCTTGAAGCCGAGCGAATTGTCGATTTCTTCATGAGGGGATTGAGAGCCGATCCAGCCTGACAGAATAGCGGCCCTAAAGAATGCCCACCATGCGGGCTCGGCGCACGACGGTCTTGCGATCCCCGGCATCAAGCTTCTGGAACAGGTTCTTAACGTGCCATTTCACCGTTTCCTCGCCCAGACCCATCGCCATGGCGATCTCCTTGTTGCTCATGTGGCTGGCAAGATGACACACGACATCGAATTCACGAGGGGTCAGCAGCCCTCCATTTTGCCGCGCGGGGGAAGGCTGGAGCGAGCGATGTTGAACCGGCGCGACGAGCAGTGGTGATGCGTTTTCCGCGGTCGACACGAACTCCGACATCAGACGAACCAGACCTGCTGCCGTGCAGATACTCTTTGCCTCGGCCATATCTTCCGAAGCGGACGGTTGGTTGAGCCTGTCTCTTGCTTTTGCCCTGAGAAACAGCGCGCGTGCCGTATCGGCCCCGCGTTGCAACCGGTTGGCTCCATCTAGTGCCTTTGTAGCGGCTGTTTCCGCACTCTCCAGCTGCGCAATGTTGCCTGCAGCGCAATTGGCGGTCGCTCGGGCCAGGTTGGCCTGAACCAGGCAAAAGCTGCGGATTGCGGGGTGAAAGCTGGCAGGCAAACTTGCGCACAGTTCCTCCAACCGGTCTGCGTCATGGCCTGCGGTATGCAAACGGCCATAGCGGGCGTTGAGTTGTGCCGAGGCGTTCAGGGCAGCGGCTTGCATACGCGGGCTGCCACGCGCCAAGCCTTCTTCCATGAGGGACGAAATGCGGTCGCTGGCACGGTCTTGCCGACCTTCATCACAGGCAAGCTCTGCAAGAGTGGTGCATGATGCGATGACCGCTTCGGGAATGCACTCTCGGTTGATGATGAGACTGCGCTGCGACAGAACGCGAGCTGCCTCGGCCGCATCTCCGCTTGCCAGTGCGGCTTCTGCCAGCAGCGCAGCAAGAGTAAGGGCTGCGCGTGAACGGCGGTCCATGCTGGCCTCAGCGCTGGTCAATCCCTGACGAAGGATGCCCGCCGCTGTGAGCGGCTTGCCCTCCCATAGATAGCTGAGACCACGGAGGGCCTCGGCAAAACTCAACGAGACCGGCGCAATTGGTCTGGATGGGTTCGGAGCAATCAGAGGCATGTTCAAGCACTGGCGACCGGTTTCGGGCCGCCCCGATAGGATCGCCCGATGAGCGAGTGAGACCGAGTGAATGACCATTTGCGATGGTTCGGAA
>Ga0222712_10001320_pt1 | contig 30945 bp, 62 predicted proteins | sample C33_657DmetaG_FD_165043 | JGI IMG/M metagenome (GOLD analysis project Ga0222712, IMG submission 165043) | Estuarine water microbial communities from San Francisco Bay, California, United States - C33_657D | ecosystem: Environmental > Aquatic > Marine > Unclassified | place: USA: California...
TTTATGGATCTTAAATTCGATACTGACCCGATTAGAAAATACTCACAAATAAGCATAGGTTTAAATAATCTTTAAGAAGTTTCTTTATATTTGCTCAAATACTTTATTATGAGCGAAATGAGAAAGGAAAGGATTCTTTATAAGATGTCTTCTGAAATATCTAATATGATAAAATTAGATCTTGTTGGAGTTGATAGGGTAGAAACATTCTTAAAAGGATTCTCTAGTGGTTCACTGAAAGGGATCACAGTAAATCTTAAAAGATTTTACAAGCTAGTAGAGGAAAATAAAGTTAAGCAAAAACAGAGAAGAGGCATAGGATATAAAGTAGATCTTGTAATCAGAGGCAATGAAAAATTCGATAAAGAGATCGGAGATCCTGGGTTTGTCAAAATAGAAAAGCCTACATTTTTTTCTTCCAGTAGGTTTAGTTAGATTTAAGGGTAACTTTAAAACACACGATATGAAAAAGCCAGAAAAGAAAGACACGCAGAATTTACCATTTAATCTTTGGATGGTTCACATCAACCTTCAGTTGGAAAGAGACAAAAAGAAATTGGGAATGATCCCAAAAGGGATTCACAGTGTTAAATAGAATTCTTTTGGAATTGCTCATATGCCCATCTCAAATAATCATGTCCTGCCTGAGCATTAGCTTTTAATGCCTTTGGTGCTCTTGGACCTTTATATTTAGTTGGATTTAATTTTTTCAATGTGTTCCATGCTGAATCGCCTATTTGAAAAAGCCCTCTATAGCTACGATTAGTTTTTGGATCAGGATCAAATCTTGATTCCTTATAAGCAACAGTTGTTAGAAAATGGTCAGGAAAATTGGATCTCTCAACCTTATATAGAGCAGCCTTAACTTTAGCATTCTTTGGATTGTTAATTTCCCTTAAAGCTTCCGTTTCTATCTTATGCCAGGTGTCTTTCTGGTATCTTAGAAATGCTATAACCGCTTCCTTGCTTTTCCCTGTCTTTACCTTTTGATAGCCAGGATCGCTTGAAGGCATATTATTTAAAAGATTGCTTCTTAATTGCGGATCCAGTTTATCCAATCCTTTTGCTATTCTAATTATCTTAGCAGCACCAGTTGGTCCTTGCTGATGTGGTAAGTATAGCATATGTGTTCCTGATATAACGTCAATTGTTTTTGCGGTGTTTGATTTCGGATCCTTAGCCTTTGGGTTTCCCTTGAAAAAATTTAATACCGTGTTTTTAAATCTATCCCAAAGATTTTCCTGCTCATTTATGGATTCTTCAAATCCAAACTCCTTGTACTCTTTTAAATATTTCATACACTATATATTTAACATTTTTTAGTTACAATTTGATTCGATATATTTGTTAGGATAATCTGAAACATCAAAAATATAATGCATGAGAAGCGATAAAAGACATAGATATGAAAATCCCTTATCAAATACACAGATGATAAATCTGGTAAACAATATATCTAAACATTTTAATACAACCCCCGAGGATGTAATCGGATGGGCTAAGAAATCTGATGTATTAGATGCTAGAATGTATGTTGTTGGGGTTCTTAGATTACATCATGGATTATCTCTTAGACAAATATCAGAATTACTCTCAGATAGAAACCACGCAACTGTTATACATATCTATAAAAAATTTATGGGTATGAAGACGTGTAAGGTTAAACATATGAAGGAAGAGACAGAATCAATCTATTCTAAATTCATTGATCAGAAAATCTAAATAGATAGAAGAATAAAAAATTCTGTCATGAGTGAAAATAAAATAGACAAAGGAAAATTATTTAACAAGCTACACCAATTACAGAAAAGACTCGCTAGATTTTTCAAGAACAAACAAAAAAAGAATGCTGAGTTAATTGAACACAGAGAAAAACACTTATTAGAAAAAATAAAAGGAACACCTAAACTTAAACATGATTAGAAATGACTAGATTAGAAAGATCCAATTGGACTGAAGAAATGATAGGCATCAGAAATTCTGGGGGAATCTCAGATCTGCTTGACAACTATTTTAAAACTAACATGAGAATCACAAACAAGGAATATGACCACATCTGCGAAATCGCTACTGACGAGGAGATGGAGGTACTTGCTCAAGAAAGGTTATCATTCTCGGAAAAAAGAAGATTGCTAGTATTTCTAAAGAAGCATGTCTACGAAAAGGACATGGAGTCTATTCAACAATAGACCATCCGCTATCTTCCATTGATTTCAACCAGATTGGTATATCCTTCGCTATAATCATTTGAGAGTCTGTCTCCTTGTGGGATTTTACATCCATTTTTGTAACATAAACAAACCATTCGTCCTCGCAGGATTCCTGGAATAAACAATATGTTTTAGCTCTTGGCTTTTCCAGCTTGTATAGGGTTTTGCAGTATTTTTCAGATGTTCCTTTTTTCGTTGCCATTTTTTATATATCAAGGGGAAACTAAGATTAAGCAAACATCTATAAATATCTAAGATAAATTTGCAAGATGAACTACGTTTACCGATATGATCTAATCAACAAGGTCGTTAAGAAATTCGGATTTAAAAACTATTTAGAGATTGGGGTATTCTTCCCTGAGGACTGCTTTGATAAAATAGAGGTCGAGAACAAAGCTGGTGTCGATCCTGGATTGGAAAATCCAGCTAATCCAGTTAAGTATCAAATGGAGTCTGATTCATTTTTTGAGAGACTGGAGGATGGCCTATTGGATCTTCCACGGGATCATAAGTGGGATTTTATCTTTATAGACGGACTTCACACTGCGGATCAGGTTTTGAAAGACATTCAGAATTCACTAAATCATCTTAATGAGGGAGGCTACATCATGCTTCATGACTGCAATCCCCCTACATATTTGCATCAAAGGGAGGATTATCTATGGGATGGTAAGTATCTACCATGGAACGGAACAGTTTGGAAAGCGATCTATTATTTAAGAACCAATCGGAGAGATCTAAAGGTCGGGGTGGTTAACACAGACTGGGGTGTTGGTATAATCAGGAGAGAAGCCACAGAGGCAACCCCTATGCATAACCTGTTTTATGAATACAATAAAATGGCAGCAAATCGGCGTGAGGATTTAGGTCTAATAGAGGTTTCCGAATTCGATTCCTGGATAGAATAGAGGAAAAACGAATGGGCAAGAGAATATATAAGAGGAATATAATTCATTAGAATGAAAAAATTAATCGGTCAAATTACAAATATAGTTAATCTGGTAAAGAAATTGTTAGGATCCGGTACTGCAGCACAAAAGGCGGTTGAGGTTCAACAATTAGAAAAAGAGGTTGCTGAAGTTGTAAAAGAAAGCAAAGAGGTAGTTGAAGAGGTTAAAGAAGCAGTGGCTAAAGTAAAGAAGGCTGCTAAACCTAAAGCAAAGGCTGCACCAAAGGCTAAAAAGTAATTTAAGATAGTTGGGGTTTGAAGACCCCACTTAGGACCGGAAAGTTATTTCCGCGAGGACAGAAATTCGCTACTTCTGTCCTTTTTTGTGTGCATTTTTTTATATAATCCCTATTAATTACATTTACGTAAACAAAAATACTTGCCAGTGGATTTAGATAGTGAAATGGCTAATTTTAATAAAGTCAAGGAACTTGTACTAGTCAAATTAATTTCAGAAGGATTATTAGATCAAACAGATGCCGAAGAATTTGCAGAAAGGTGCCACGTTCTTGTTTATAAAGGAAAGTGGTTTAGTAAATGGTTTGACAAGAATATGGTGAAAAAAGATTCAGAAAGCTATTACATTAAAGTGGTAGAAATGAAGGATCGAGAAGATGATGTCGATAAATTATTAAGAAGAACAACCTCAAATTACGACGATTAATGTTACCTTACGACCTACAAAATGCAATGAGTACCATCACAAATTCAATGGATTCAGTCCTGACCAAAATCCAGATACTCGAAAATGAAATTATTGAAATACACCAGTTTTTAGATTCCCTGGACGTTCCCCAATATACAGATTACGGTAGATCAGTAGGAGCAAGATTGAAACATCTAAAAAATCAAAAGATTAAATTCGAACCAATCAAAGAGGAAAAATGAAAAATCCGTTAGAAGCTTTCAAAACACTTACCTTTGTGATATTAGTCCTGATAATTTTCTTCGTGGTAGGATGCTATGGAGGAGGTACCATATGATTATAAACCCAATGAAAAGGAATGAGACACCGGCTTCCAATATCTAAAGCAAACCTTCATTGGAATTACAAGCTAAAAAAGCTTTCCCTAGTAGAGGATAATTTTAGCCCCCACAACAGTATCAATATCCTGGAGGTTGAAATAATTAACGGTAGCTTTAGCTTTAAAGATCTTGATTCGATTGCTAATCTTCATAACAATATCTGGGGAATAAAAGAAGACAGTATCTACGAGTTCTTTGGGGTGTATGCAAATCTAATTCCCAGGGTAAGAATTTTCGAGAAGGTGGATATATAAACATTATGAAACACCTTAAAAAATTTGAAGACCTCAACACCAAAGTAAGCGAGAGCTTTTGGTCGGATCTATTTGGCAACCCCTCAGTAGGATCTGCTGCACACGATGCATTAAGAGGACAGGGATTTAGCCACAGAGGCAAAGAAGAGGATGAAAAAGATTACATCATCTTTAATGGCCAGAAATTCTACCCTGCCGACATTGAATATGACGATGTGTATTCAACAAAGGAGATTCCTAGAATAGAGAATGGCAAATTAATAGTTGCAAATCCAGCTTGGAGCATGTAACCGATCCCTAAAATGCTTAAATCCCCAACCAAAAATTGGGGATTTTTTGTGTGGATACATTTTTTATTGTTCAAAAGTCCACTTAAATTTGCCTTACAAATCTAACATATAGCCATATGGAAAAGCTAATCATCGAAATTAAAATCACCGACCTGGACGGTAAAATGGTAAAAGCAAACATAGATTACCCAGGTTATCTTGAGACAAAAAGAATACACAACATTTCTCTCATAGAGGATGTTGTAGCATCTTTAGTAGAAGAAATTAAAAAGAAAAAATAATGACATCCAGCGTGGATTTGGAATATTCTGATGTGAACGTTTCTTTTCTTATTGATTTCTCTAGCAAAAGAGTTGCGTATCATTTCAATAATGCTCCAAAGAATATTCAAGAGAGATACATGACAAAGGTATTTACTGTTAGAGTAAAAAATTATACCGAAACCTCATTTTCTGAAACCAATAAAGAATGTTCAGGAGAGATGGACATGGAAGAATTTTTCAAAGAGCTTGAATCCAGCAGAATGAAATTTGATTCTTTTTCAAAGTTATTTATAGAACATGGAAAGAACTTTTTACCTAGATTCGAAAAGTGGGAATCTATAACCAGTAAATAAAATGGCAGTCTCTTCTTCATCATCGTATGCAATCTATCATTTTCTACATCAGTATCAACTTGTGATGGTGGATGATATCCTAATATACGTTCCACCAGCAGGATGCAAAAGGAGAGACATGAGTAGGGTTCTAAATATTATACCCAGCGATCCTGATTTATTTTCCAGAATATTTGAGGAGGTCGCATACATTAAATCAGAGGATCAACCTATCAGAGGTGTTATAACGTATGAATCTGATATTGAGTGTAATAAATCCAGAGAAAAATACAAACTAAAAAGAACACTTCATGTTTGTTATGGAAAATTAAAATGGAGAAAGATATGCTAAGAAAGATATTTAAACACCTACTTAAGCGATATTCGAAAACCGAGAAGGATAGGTTGGAAATATTAGAGGAACTTTGGAATGGTATTCTCTATACATATAACGAGCAGACATATCCTGGTAATGTTTCTAATATGCAGATAGAGTTCTTCATGAGCAATCCATACGTCAGATATGCTTCCGCTTCTTTCGATAGTGAAACGTTAGATGCGATTAAAACCATCACATCAAATGCAGTGGATGAAAGTATAGATTTTTTGCAAAAAGAAAATCCTAGGATTGACAAATCCGGATTTGATCTACTAATCAAATTCCATTCTATTAAAAATGGGAAGAACTGACGCATACTACACCCTGGAAGATTTTGCACTCAAGTTAAAGTATCCGTTCCAATATCCGAACAGAAGTAATCCAGGAATTATCACGCAGGAAGCTACAATTGAAGACTGGATGGAAATAGTAAAATATAACGGAGTTGATCCCAAGATGGAATTTACATGGGAATATATAGAGCATGAACAAATTAAAAACTTTTGAGTCTTTTTCGAGAGATGCTTTTGGACTCCCATTCTTTAACGAGATGACACTAGAGGAGGATGAGAAAGTAGGCGATGCACTTTCCGAGGGACTTGGTGAATTTCAAAATTCTTATTTTGAAATGGACGAACCTTCCACTAGCTTTGGAAACAACGATGACCCAGAGGTTAAAACAAGAGCAGATTTTTGGCTTGTTAATCCAACGATAAGAGATCTTCAAATATTAAGTGATGCTGAATTTAAAGAATTGGAATTGTTATATCCCAAGAAAAAACACACCTCGGTCACAGTAAACGGGAAAGATCATTCCTATTATTTCGATGTGGTATATGGTACTTTCATTTGGTATTCTATTAAAGGTCCCAAAAGACAATATAGAATTTGGTTAATAGCCAAAGATGAGGATCATCTATTCAGGGCAATTGATGCGGAGTATCTTACCTACGGAAAAAAGAATACCCTCATAAGATCGGCATGGGATTCTGCCAAGCAATGGGAAGATCTCGATGCACTTCTAGCAGATCAGATCCCGCACCTGAAAAGCATAGGTAAGTATGTTCAGGAGCATTGCGAAAACGAGGAGGACGAAAAAGAAGCAGCAAGAAATGAGGAAGAGGAGGATCCTAATGCAGGGATAGAGCCTTGGAAATGGTAAAAGGAATGATATATAAATAAGATAGCAAAATTATGAAGCATGTAAAATTATTTGAAAACTGGATGGAAGACGAGGACAACGACCAAACAGCATATGTTGATACACCGGTCGCACAAGCAAGTATGAACATGGGTGACGAAGAAATGGATTCCGAAATAGACGATTTTGACGAGGATACCCCGCCGGATGATAGAAATCCAGAAATGGACGATTATGACGAAGATGTCTACGCAGACGGCATCGGTTACGAAGACACTGAGGTTGAAGAGGAAGAAGAAATGGAAAACGAAGAAGAATAATCCATTCAAAATTTTTTAAACTAATCCCCCGGATCATAGATCTGGGGTTTTTGTTTGTTGTGGAATTAAATCCTGGTAGGGATCTATAACTATTATGAATTTACTATTTGGATTTCTTTATGGACTAGTTGCTCAGATCCTAACCTTCTTACAGCTACAGGGTAGTATTAAATATAATTGGTATGAAAAATATCCGGCAATTATCATACTAGCATCGATACCCTCCGGATGGTTGTTTTTGAAATCTGTTCAGTATTTTGTTGCAGCATTTGAGGGTCAGCTTTGGCCCTCAAGACTTATCGGATATGGAATAGGGGTTACTGTATTCACTATTATGAGCTGGCAACTTTTTGGCGAGCCTCTCAACACGAAGACCCTTGTTTGTTTGGGACTGAGTATCGCAATTATACTAATACAAATACTTTGGAAATAAATACCCATATGAAAAGAATAATACAAAAAGTAAAATCCATATTGAGAGAGATCTTGATGGGATTTAGAATAGCTGAAGAAAATAGAAATAAATCCCAATGGGGTAAATTCTGATATGCCCAAGTCAACACTCAAATACGATCTAACAGACCCGGAAGAATTCATGGCACATCTGAGGGCAATCAAATCCCTGGATATGGCCTTAGCACTTTGGGACATAACACACAACACCAAAAAGAATCTTCATCGATCTATAGGGGATAAGGATCTTAACCCACATGAGGTTATAGACGAGGTCTATAAAAAGATCCTTGAGATATTAGACGAGCATAACATCAACACAGAAGAATTAGTTAACTGATGGAAAATTACATTACCTGCAATCTGAAACAAAGAACAGGTAATCTTATGTTTCAGATAGCCCATGGATATTCACAGGCTCTGAAAAACAAGAGAAGATTCATTCTCCCGAAGAATATAGAATCGTCGCTACACCTACAAAAGAATCTATTTAGATACTTTGACTTTGGCCTTGAAGAATTACCCGACGTTAAATATACAACGTCCACATTTGAATATCAGGATCTAGCAGTCAATCAAAATTCACCAACAGTTTTTGATGGTTGGTTTCAGTCGGAGAAATTCTTCGAACCACACAGGAGAGATATCTGTAACATATTTTATCCACCTTCCCACTTCATAGACAGGGTCAAGGAAGAATTACCCTTTGTGTTCAATTACACAACGCTTGCTATTAACGTGAGAAGAGGCGATTATTTACACATGCCAGGAGGACATCCAGTAATTACCACAGATTATATAAACGAAGCTCTTAAACATGTGCCTAAATGCGAAAGAATATTGGTTATGAGCGACGATATACAGTGGTGCAAGGAAAATATCCATTTGGAGAATGCACATTTTAATGAGACATATTGGGACCACGAAGGTATATGGCTTCTTTCCCTGTGCGATCATTTTATCATATCAAATTCGTCATTCTCGTGGTGGGGTGCTTATCTTTCAAGAACACCAGATAAGATAGTGGTTTGTCCAGATACCTGGTTTGGACCAGAGATTCCAGTGGACACAAAAGATATTTTTTGCCCCGGATGGATCAAGATACCCACCCGCTGGAAAGATGGGTTCTTAGTTCTTGGGGATATATAAACTAAATAACAATCAAAATGAAACACGTTAAATTATTTGAAAGCTGGGAAGAAGAGAACCTACCAGAAGCTGAAGAGCTAATGGACAAAGGAGAAGACACAGGATCTGAAGGTGAAGAAGCACCAGCAGAAGGTGAAGAAGAAGTAGACACAGAAGAGGAAGCACCAGCAGAAGATGGAGCATCTTGGGAATCACTTAAAGGCGATATTCTAGACAAGTACAAAAATGGTGAAATGACAAAAGACGAAGCAATCTCAGCTTTGGGATAATCAATGAAACACATTCTTCTGTTTGAAAATTTTGGAGATGATCTGGACCCATTTACCAGGGACTTGTTTAACCTGGTAAATGAGTTTATCATAACATACACCAAACCTGTATGGGGAGGGGAAGAACAGGAGGAATATTGTAAAATAAAAGGCCCATCAGAAAATTACGAAGCAGTAAAACCCATTATAGATCGAATCCAGCAGGATATAGAGCAATTAGCGGAAAATGAAAGATCATCTGACGGGAAATATATCGATGATGGAGACATAGACGATCTGTTTTATGAGAATGATTATTACGGATTAGATAAATTTGGATACCATGTATATTATTCTCATGGCAGAGACGGAGAAAGCCTTAGATTTGATCACAAGACCGGATCTTACATAAAAGAAGGATATCAGGATGAAGTCGGTGATTCCGCTAGAGACATCTTTGGATTAGTTCATACGACTGAGGTTTATGATCTATTCGGTTCAACCGGTATAGCAATTTCAGGACCATCTGAAGGATCGGTAAAAGCAAATACTATAGTTCGCGAGATAGAATCAGAGATTCGTAAAAGATTACCAAACCCGCGTTCCGCACCTAGGTTTATGTGGATAGAAACAGTAAACGACATAATGAAAAGGAGAAAATCCGATTTATCAGAAATTGGATATAAAATAGATACCTGGTATAATGGAGCAGAATCTCCAGAACTTTCTAGGTAGTAAAAATAATGAGAAAAATCATATTATGTTTATTGATGCTCAAGGCTAGCATCGTAAGCGGGCAAAATCTAAACGTAGATTCTAGTCTATCCGCGTTTATTAAAGAATGGAGGGGAACACCATATGTTCTAGGAGGAAGTACCAAAAGAGGTATAGATTGCTCCAATCTCAACAAGAAACTTTATAAATCAGTTTTTGACATCACATTACCTGAAGTGTGTTACAAGCAATGGAATGTGACATCAAGGGTTGCTAAGAATGACTTAATTCCCGGAGATCTTGTTTTCTTTAGAAGTACAAGAAGTCCAAGTGGATGGCACTGCGGATGCTATCTTGGAGATGGCATGTTTTTTCATGCACCCCAAAGAGGTGATGTTGTTAAGATCTCTAGCTTAGAAGAAGAAAAATACAAAAGAAGCTATAAGGGAGCTGGAAGAATCACAAATTAGCCGGATTCAATTTTTATTTTTAGGCGTTCTGATCAACAAATCCAAAACAAACTGTACAATAAAATTCTGTAACAGTGTAAGTAAAGCTTACACTACTTACTGTTCCGTCTATTCTAATAATATTGAATCCCTCGTTTCCTGTGAATTGGGTGTATTGAGTTCCGTTTACTGCATTTTGATATGTCGTACTGGTACCCCAAATTGGAGTAAATGGTAAAGTTGATTGGACAGGAACATTTAATCCTGGATTACCAACACTAGCAAATGCAACTAAAGGATTCAAAACGGGTTGACTGAACGTTGCTGTAAATACTCCATTACTAGTATTTCTAATTTGTGATCCACTTAGGGGAACACCATATGTTGGAGGGAATGTTGTTGGACTGTACATACCATTCTCTGTTCCCATACCTCCATTACTTTGCGTAATTGAAACTGTGATACCGTTTTGTCCAGATCCACTTGCTGTTGTACTAGTAATGGAGCTAATATTCATCCATTGGAATCCCGAACTACCGAAACCATCCCAGCTGGTCCAATAGCCGTTGTTATTCAACCACGTCTTAGCACTATCTCCTGCTGTGAATGATTGATTGTATGTTTCGTTTACCAATGTAAGGAATGATGCTTGAGTCCTAGCAGAACTTCTTTTGAACCCAACAGAAGCTGTGGTGTTTCCCAGAAATATAAAACCTGAAGGAGCCACATTAGATTGATAAGGATCATTTTGTATAGTCATTGTTCCTTCGAATCCAGGACATAGTGCAGGATAGAATGGACCAGATATTATCTCAATCGCATTTGTTCCAGTAATTGGATTTGTAGACGGATCATTATTCCAATTTCCTCCGTTCACCCTTACATACATTGAATTTTGCTCGTTGTTTATTGCAATGTCAATTATATCACCATGTCCCCAGGTAGACATACCACTAGCGTATACACCTCCATTATAATGAATGGTTCCATTGCTGCAATATCCCATGCTTTGATTGTCGTTACCTGGATATGCTCCATAAGGATTACCCTGATAGTTCATTGACGTGTATCCGATCCCTATGAAATGGCTAGCTGGTAAAGTGGCAGGTTGATCAAGCTGACATAGTACAGTAAACATAACTTTATCCGTGCCCGAAATTACTCTGTTACCAAGAACTGATTGTTGATATCCAAAATTTTGATGTGATGTTTGATTTCCATTGCTTAATAAAACATCTGTACCCTTATAGGATCCATTCAGTGTAAGCTGGTTCGATGTTATCGGGGTTGGGTGTAATCCATCCGGCTGGGAATATGCAATAACGTATCCAAGATCCTCATCCGGTCCATTCCACCAGGTAACACCGCCCGGATCAGTTGAATAATCCTGATCTGATGTTCCTATTGCAAGATTATCTATTTGATCAGTTCCACCTATAAGTGATCCGGTATTGTATGAGAAGGGTCTTGTTGTTGCCATTTTTTACTATTAATGTTAGTTAGCTTATATATCGCCATTTTTATATTACGCAAATGTTTAGTACATTTGTTAAGTGAAGAAGAAGCTAATTAATAATCATAGCCAGTTAATGAAATACCCTACCATTGTTGTAACAGGAACAGCAGGATTTATTGGATCTGTGATGGTGCAATTATTAAATGAAAGGGGTTTGACCGATTTATTATTGGTAGATGATTTTGGCGTTGAGAAAAAAATAAAAAACTGGGAGCATCAAAAGTATACAAAGGTTATAGAGCGTCAAGTTTTTTTAGATCAATTAATAAATAATGAGCATTCGATCGATATCATTATTCATTTAGGAGCAAGAACAGACACAACCGAATTTAATTACGCCATCCATGAAGAATTGAATCTGGAATATTCAAAATCGCTTTGGCAGTATGCTACTGCAAAAAAAATTCCGTTCATCTATGCTTCTTCAGCTGCAACTTATGGTGCAGGAGAACATGGCTATGAAGACAGTCATGTTATTTTGGATAAGTTGTGTCCTTTGAATTCATATGGGATTAGTAAAAATGAATTTGATAAATGGGCAGTCGCTCAAACCAAGAAACCCCCTTTATGGACAGGGTTAAAGTTCTTTAATGTGTATGGTCCCAATGAAGCACATAAAGGACGTATGGCGAGCGTTGTATTTCATGCTTTCAATCAAATTAAATCAACAGGCGTGGTTAAATTATTTAAAAGTCATCGTTCAGATTTTAAAGACGGCGAACAATTGCGTGATTTTATTTATGTGAAGGATTTAGTTGCTGTGATAGATTGGATGATGCATGCTATGCTATCAAATGAATGGACTAGTTCTAAAAATGGATTATACAATTTAGGAACAGGAAAGGCTAGGAGCTTTTATGATTTAGCTGTCAATACTTTTATAGCTCAGGGGCTAAAGCCCACCATTGAATTTATAGACATGCCCGAAGATATCAGAGATAGATATCAGTATTTTACCGAAGCTAATATTGACAAATTGCGAGCTGCCGGGTTTGATAGGTCTTTCTCAAGTTTGGAAGAAGGCGTTGCAGATTATGTAAAAAATTATTTACAATATGAAGACTTTACCTAGAAATAACCCAATACTTTCTATGATCTACTCCATCGATAATGGGAACGAAATAAAACTCCCAATCCACACGAGAATAAGAATGAGAAATATTAGAATTGGAAAGTGGATGGAATATATGAAAGAATATCATCACGAGAAGGGAAGGGCACAGGCTGATAGGGTAAGCTTTGGACATTACGGAGAATGGTTCACCCCTGATATACTTAGCGGAAAATTTAACTGGGAAAAAATATAAACTATGCCTCCACGCGGATACCACAAAAATTTTGTTTCTTTCATTTATCTGTGCTATGATAAGGTGAGAGGATTATATTCTTTAGAAACTAACGAGCTCCCTGATGATGGGAGTGGAAGATTCGATGCTAAATTTGTGTTTGAACTTGAAGCTCGCCATGGATGTTATGATATGGGTAAATTCATAAGCAGCATTAATAGGAATAAAGAACTCAGCGATCTACCTGCTGATGTTTTTGCTAGATGGATAAAGGTTAACCATAAGCATCTTGAACATCTGCCAGAAAAGGTGTGGGAACCTATAGGATAGATATTGCTATAATATAAAAATCCCACATGGAATATCATTGCGGCACTTGCCTATCTACATTTCCTGAATCAATGATTCTGGATAAGACAACAATCATTGAATTAACAGAAAGTAGTGTTCTTTACGAAGGAAACACATTCTGCCCAAGATGTCAAACTAAATCTGTCTATGGGGTTGGTAATCCCAATATGATACCAAAGCTTAGAGGAACATTCGTAGATAGAATTAACGGATACGGAGATAAGTGGGACATATCATTAACTAGAGTATCATCAACACCTAGGGTAACCAGGATGGAGAAAATTCCGCTATCAAAGTAGTTTAATTTTTTTGACCTGTGATAGAAATCCAAATCTCTTGAAATCCCCGGTCACCATTTCAACTTCATGCCTCACGTTGTGATTCAGTTGTTCTAGTATGATATACTTGCCTTTGATCGGATCCATACTTTCTAATATTCCTTCTTCCGGGAAAGGTTTAAGAAGATTTAATTTGCCAGTTCCGTTATATGTTGATGGATCTGAGAAGTAGATTATAATAACACATTCTCCAACGTGACCATCGGAATGTGGATCCTGGTAATGACCATCCTCATAAAGAAGAACACCACTGCTTACTTTTATATTATCCCTAGTGAATCCCGAGAATATTTCGGGTACTATATCTTTGATGATGCTATCTAAATATACGAAGCAATGATTGTTCTCTTGGTTTCGATCTAACATATAGTTATAGCATATGACATCTATCTCATTATCCCTTATGAAAGCAATCCTTTCAGCCTCTTCGTCTACCCTTATTTTGTGTGGAAGGTTTGGCTCACTACTTACACTCTGAACCGAAAAATGCTTTTCTTTTTCTTTAGAGAATTCTATGATCTCTTCTGTTATTCTATCAAATTCGGTCATGTCGATTGATAGCTCTTCTAGATTCCCGATGTAATATCCTTTCTCGAACAAGCTGTCCCATTTTCCCATGATTTATATATCAGATCATTTTTAATTCATATTTGAAATTTAAAGGGAAGAATGTTGTATAATTATCATGGAGCATCAAAAATGGCAGATCAATTTTATTAATGGCTATTTGACTTCTCTTTCAAATGCTGCTAGAAGAAGAGTGGTGAAGGAAGGCAAGTATCCGTTCATATGTAATCTTACAACCGATGAATGGAATAAATTCATAAACAAAACGAGGATAGACTACACAGAAAATATCAAGTGGAATAAAATAAGAGGAAAGGGTGAAATACAGAACACGTAAATTAATTAAGCCAGGAGATCTAAATCCGAGGGGAACACTGTTCGGGGGAAGGATATTGGAATGGATCGACGAAGAGGCAGCGATCTTTGCTATCTGTCAACTCAATAGTCCAAACATAGTAACCAAGGCAATGAGTGAGATTAACTTTGTGACCACAGGTAAGCTTGGCGATGTGATAGAATTTGGAATGGAACTTGCCAGTGTAGGTACAACATCTATCACAATAGCATGTGATGTCAGAAACAAACAAACCAAACAGTCGATCATTAAAATAGATAAGATAGTTTTTGTTTTACTGGACGAAGAGGGTAAACCTAAACCACATGGGAAGAAAAAAGATACAGGGCTGGGAAATAATTAATCATGGCTGGAATATCTAAGGAGGAGAGAGAGCTAAATAGAAAAATCAATCTGATATCGGATTGGCTCAAATTCAGCTCGGGTGTCAGAAGATCCCTATTAAAAGACGACGACAAATGGGAGTTTGTTGGATATCTTTCGGTCAGTGAGTGGCAGGAATATCTGGAAATCCTAGACAAAAAGGGGACTATAGCAAGGAAAAACCTGGACGGAACCCCAGGTTGGAGAGCAATAGATCTCTCGCATTTTTAATCTTCGCAGGAACCCTTTACATTTACAAAGTAATAAATCAAAAACAATAGTATGAGAGGTATAGCACATCGTCCATTGTCGGACATGGAAAGCAACGGAGTTTATTTTGAGATGGATGAGCTATTATTACTGGGTGACGAAAGTCTTTGCCAGTATAGTGGATTACCCTCAGTTAAGGCTTACGAAGAAAAACAATCGCAAACAATTAATACCAATCAATATGAAAATGAAACTAATAGTTAAGGAAGGCAGCTACGAAGCAGATAGTCTTTGGCAGTTAATCGTTGAAGTTCTCAAGCACAGATTCTGGCATTTGAGAACACACGGTAAATGGATGGATTAATCCATATCTCATATCGGAATATGAAATACAGAATCGCATTTTATAATTTCGAAAAAATCCCTTATATTTACTTTCAGATCAACCAGATAAAAAATTAGATATGAGAATTTCAGTGATACAATTGATAGCTTTGATAATGGTAGGATTTACCCTCGGAAGATATCTTGATGATATGAGAGGTGATCAGATAGCTCCTGCTTCCATCAACATTTCCCAATCGGAAATAGATTCAGTAACAAATTTAAAAGATTCCCTTGAATCCGAATGGAGACAAAGAGAAACCAGAACTACAGATTCTCACCTGGAAGCAATGAATCTTCTGAGCAAATATGAATTAGCCTTGGAAGATTTAAAAATCTACAGACCAGAATCATACGAAAGATTCATTCGCATAGCGGAGTTCAGAGAGACTTACACCGAATCTATCAGATCAGATTTTATCAATGAACATAAACGAGTTATCCGCCGATCGGCAGAAGCATTCCAATGAAAAGAACAATCACTATTATAGCAATGGCTGCAGCAGTCGTTGCTTGCACAACAAGTTACAGAATTCATGTAGTTGAGCATCAGAATTCTAATCGTCCACTTTACGTACCCGAAGAAAGAGTCAAGGCTAAAGGATATTTGATAGCTACGTGGGTTCAGGGAACACCCGTTCTAGAACAGAACGAAGCCATGAACCAGATCATCGAATGGAAGAATAATGCTGCTCATATCAAGAGGACGAAAAATCCCAGATATATCAAGGTAAAATAGATCCCAGTAAATGTGGATTTATCCACACACCATAGGCCAGTAAGGGAAAGCATTTTATAATTCCGCAAAGATGCTTTACATTTGTTTCAAATAATAATATATGAACGATACAGCCTTCGAATGGTTTTTAAAGAACATTCCGGAAAGATTCAGAAATGCTTTTCTGAATTCATGTCAGGAAGAGATTCAAAAAACTAGAGAGCTAGAAAAATCCCAGCTAGTGGATGCTCATGCAGATGGCATAGACCACGAGCCCACTGATTTGGATAAAGAGTTTGGTATGTCAGATAGTGATCGACAAAATCACGGTGAAAAATACTACAATCAAATTTACAATCAAAATCAATAGCATGAACATCATCACCGAGATCCTAGCCAGTACAGTTATAGGTTTACTTACGTTCGCAGTGTTCATTTGGATACTATTCATGTTCATCATCTCAATGATGTGGTCGTGGAATCTATTCGCAAAGGCATTTAATAAATTACTTAAAAAAGAGAACCTATGATTTATTTTTTAAAACGCAATTGGCCATGGGTTCTGATGGCAGTTGGATTCATTGTCGTAATTGGATTAGCAATTGCTACCACAGAGAATGTCACAGTCAGAGGAACAGTACTGGAACACAATGTCACTGCAGACAAACACGGGGAGAGAACATATTCCACCATTGTCAGATCCGACGATGGATTCATCGAAGAGGTAACCGGGCTTAAGACCTATATAGTACCTGTTGGTGGCAGGGTTACTTATACGAAACAGAGGCATAAATCGTTAGAATTCTAAGAATAGAATGGATATATAAATCAAAATAACACAAAGAATGAAATACGTTAAATTATTTGAAGCCTGGTCACAGGGGGAATACACATTTAAAGCTATTAGCGTTTTTCCAGAGGGAGGATCCAACCTATATGTTGGTGTTTTTACTGAGGAATACGGTAATCAAATTTATAGACAACTTTCCAAAATGGAAGGAGTGGCTCTACGAATGATCGATCTTCCGGGAGGAGATGATGTAGTAGTATCGGAATTAGGGGGAGAAGGACTTGCCTCAGGAAAAAGTGAGGATCTAGGGTGGGATAATCTTGTTTATCCTGGAGAAGATTTTCCTATGGGCGATGCTCCAGATGCAATTCCTTTCGCCGTTGATAGAAACTTAGGAGCATTTGTTGGGGTCGGAGGATTTGGCCAGACTGAGGTTATTGAGGCCGATAAATTATTAGCAAAGCTTTCAGGAGCAGAAGAATTAGACGGAAATCAAGACCCTCAAGATTTATCTAGATATGTAGGGGATACATCAGATTCTAAAGAATCTGTTTTCATCTTTGCTGCAGAAGATTCTTTCTACACAGTTCTAGCTGACAAAAGAACATGCAGGGAATTACATGAATTAGCATCTCCTCTTGTAAAATATGATGATGGTCTTTTCAAGTCTTTAATTTTTGATGAGCCTGGAATTTCTTTTGTTGGTATTGATATATCAGCGGATGGTAGTTCAAGTAATGGCGGTTTCTTTGTGAGTGGAAGCACAGTCAAAGAGATAGAAGGAAATCCATTTATGGTTTATGGACCAGATGGACAATATGATATGACTAAAGGAGCTGATTCAATTGATTTGTCCCTATATCCTTTAAAAAGAGACACTGCTAATTGGATTTATCAATTAGGTCCTCATCAGCAGATGACAATACAAGAATTGATGGATGCTATACAGGACAATATTGATGCCTTCGTGGAGAATGATCTATAGAAGAATGATTTTTTAGCATAATAATAGAAAAGGGCTTAGATCATTCTAAGCCTTTTTTGTGTGTGATATACGAGGCTGCGAAACACGTTCATTCTTTCAAAACATTCGCTCTTAACGAAAGCATTAATCTAAACACTCACAATCACCGGAATTATTTATGACAATTGAAGCAATCTATTAATGGCATTAATATTGGATGCCATATGTCCTGAGACTTTTTCTTTCTTAGACACTGATGCTGCAATAGCATCTCTAGCCGGTGGATTATTAGCACCATAGTCAGTGTAATAATACTCAACCTTATCCTTGTACTTGGAAGCAAGATCTTTATAGAACGTAGACACGGTTGCGTTACCCATCCAGATGTCAACCAATAAGATCTTATCAAACTCATCCGGGTTAAACTTTGAAAGAAGAGATTGTCCTGGTCTATAACCGCCGGAGAAAAGATAGAGAATCTTCTTACCCGGAGCGATCTCACCCGAACTGATCTTGTTCTTTAAAGCCTGATATGCTTCTGCACCTGCTATTCTATGAGACTTAGCAACAAACAAATTGTATTTGTCTCCTGTTTTATTGAAATAGTCATACATGTAATCCCCACTCTCTCTTCCACCAACAGGAATACCTCCGAACACGACCACTAAATCTGAACTCTTTTCCTTTCCTGTAGTGAATTTACCATAGCTTTGAAGATCCTGAGCCTTTAGACCAGGTTGGGTTCCAGAATGCTGTTTCAATTCCCCAGAGGAGGCAGAGGATCTAAGATCATTTTGATTGACCAGTCCTGCTTTGATTCCCATTGAATCCAGGGTCTCCTGGTTAATGACACCAGATTGATCCTTGAGGGATTTCTTCTGCTGGTATTGAGTCAATGCACCTTTCGTGATTCCTCCAAGCTTGCCATCCGCATTGTCCTTACCCTTGGAATTCTTCTGTGGAAGAATCTTATCATCGATCAATTTTTGTTGAACTGATCTAACAGTGTCTTTGCTGTAACCCTGGTTGTTGAATTGGGCCTCTAATAAAAATGTGGAGTATTTTGTAATCATTGTCTTAACGTAATCTATTGGCGTAATTTTTTGCATGTAACTTTGATAGCTCTGGATTCTTATTCAGCCTATCGATCTCACCCTTTGTGAATGCGGAATACTTAGATGATGCAGCATTCAGATTCTTTTTGAATTCTTCATAATCCTTGCCCTGTCTATACCCATCTAGATAATCAATAAATCCAAGCAACAGAGCTGGTCTTTCCTTGGGATCCTTAGATATACTAGGATCTGCTATACCCCTTTTAATATAGAACGTTCCGTATCCTTCTCTGGATCCATCAATGGGATTAGAGTTACCCTCGAATCCAGACCAGGTCTTCTCCTGTGCGTTAACCCCTACCACTATTCCAGTGTGTCCAGCAGGACCGTGGCTTCCTTTGGAATTCTTTGTCAGATAGCAGAACACCATTCCTGGTTTAATCAGAGATGGATTACTTAGTGCTTGTTCTTTGGTGATTCTTTTAGCCTTAGTGCTCTTCTCCCATAAATCTTTCACTCTTGGGGTCTTAGGGATTTTCGCAGTCACCTCTTGTGGTAGTCCAGCTTCGGAGAACACTGAATAAACATAAGCTGCACACCAGGGATCTCCTGGGGAAGCATCTCCTTTGATGAGCATCTGATTAACCCTTTCACCTTTATTAGATCCTTCAGGATTCTCCTTGGTCATGTTGTCCATAGCGGATTTAAATAATCCGGAGATACCCTCGTTAAAGTTCTCAAATTCAAAAAGATGCTTCATGCCTTTATATATCCAGTGTGCTTCCAGCCAATCCCGGATCAAGGTATTAGATTCAAGAAACCATAGAGTTTCAATATGCTATAAAAGAAAACAACACCAATGAGCAAACAAGATAAGATCTCCATGTTTATAGAGGAGATTCTAGCAGATGGTACTATCACCAGAGATTGGCACGATTACTTCCCGGATAATTCAGTTGATGATTACATTAAAGGAACTAGAGCCAATATGCACAAAAGAGATAGGGGAGAGCGTATTCTTTCCATCAAGATAAACGATCAGGACTACTGGGACTTAGATCCCAGCACTAAGAATCCACCCAAAAAAGATAAACCTCGTAGTAAGGCACTCTTTGATTGAGATAAAAAGGAAAGGCTTAGAACAATCTAAGCCTTTTTTGTGGGTGATATATAAAACAACTAGACACATAGCTACATGATTTTTACCGTCATACAATAACACAAAACATAGAATGATTACAATAGGCGATAAAGCTCTTGAACACGTGATTGAATTAATGAGAGCCGATGGAATTTCACCAGAGACTCACTTCCTGAGGGTGGGAGTTAAAGGAGGTGGTTGTAGTGGGCTTTCATATGCAATGGATTTTGATGACACCATCACAGAGATGGACGAGACAATCGATCTGCAGACACTCAAAGTTGTCATTGATAAAAAATCTGTCTTATACTTATACGGCACTCAATTGGAATACTCCGATGGTCTAAACGGGAAAGGATTCTATTGGAACAACCCACAAGCAAGCCGAACATGCGGATGTGGTGAGAGTTTTGCTCTTTAGTGTTAACTGTTCTTAATTCTCAGAATTATTATGGAAGCCTGGGCTAAATACTTGAAAAGCCGGTGCAATGTATGGAAGGAGTTTTTTATAAAGTACTCCTACTTCCTCTTCGATGTTCTTTAGATCTAGTGGTTGACCTTTCCAAAGAATCTCAGGTGTTTCTGAGTCCACGGTTACACTTTGATCACTTAGCCAAGCTACTATTACTCCTGGTTTAATTTCCTTCACATTTCTAACCAAGCCATAACTATCATTCATGCCAAGAATACGATGGATTGTTTCAATGGATTCACGATCTTTGGAATTTTCAATTCCAAGGACATCCTTAGTTCCTTTCCAAGCTTTTTGGAAAATGTTAGGCTCCTTTCTCATTGGGCCCTGTTTGAAACTCTCATATAACTGAATGTGCTTCATGGCTATTTTTTCTTTTATATATCCATTGTCATATATGCTATCGTGATATATAAAGCGTTATGAAACACATCCGACTATACGAAAACTTCACAGACGAGATAGATGCATCGACCAGAGACATCTTCGGATTAACATCTAGTATAAGCATAGCTAAGAATTGGATCATAGAAGGTCCTTCTGAGAACGAGGGGATAGCTAGAGACATAGCCGAAGGGATCATCAGAAAAGTGAATCAGCTTCCTATGGCTTCTGTCAGAGATTGGTCTGGATGGGACGATCATTTGGAATACCAATTCAAGTCCTCCATGCAAGAAGAACAAGCAGCACTGGCTAGAATAGGCTGGAAGATTAAATGGATATAAGCAACCATCGATGAAACACATCATGTTATACAAAAACTTCACTCTTAATGAAAGCATCAATCTGAACATCTCTGACAGTTACACAATAGATCTGGACAGAATGATTCTAACTGTTTACTACGATAGTGACGCCTGGGATGATGAAGAAGAATATTCAAAAGCGATCATGTATGCTGCTCAAAACGAGAATGACTCTCTGACCGATGATCTAGTAGAATCCCTATGGGAACATGGATACGACATAGACACCTCACAGAATCATGAATATAGTGACAACCCAAAGAATGGGTGGATAGATTTTCATATCATAGAGATTCCACACGGAGAACTTGTTAATCTTCCTGGGGGTATTAAAGCATTACAAGGAAAAGGATACACGGAAGAAGATATAGAAGCACTTAAAACTGCTTCAAATTACGGGATTGCCTAAAAAGATTTATCAATGAAACATATTAAATTATACGAGAATTTTGAGACAGAGCCTGAGAGAGAAGCATTTCCGAGTGGAGATAAGGCTTATCACATCACCCCGGACATCTATATAGACACTATTATGAAGACTGGGCTCACCCCTCGTACAGAGAGCAAGTTGTCTCCCCATCCGGAAAGAATTTATCTCTTATTAAATCCCGAAGACACATTCAAAGATTTAGCCCGCTCGCTTTGGAAGGCATCGCCTTATCAGGATATAGTAAAGAACTACCATGTAATAGAGGTGAATCTGACCCAACTACCTGAACACAGATTCTTCATCGACGAAGAGAGCCTATTAACCTATGTGGGAATCTTCACCACTCGAGCCATTCCAGCCGATGCCCTCACGGTCATTAAAACCATCTCAGTAGAAAAACTTAAAAAACAATAGCATAGATAGCACAGGCAAAACCACATAGAGATATATAAATCAAAATAGCATAAAGAATGAAACACGTTAAATTATTAGAGGCATTCGAAGAAGAAATTCAACAAGGCATGCAACCAGAAGCATTCGACCCGATGGGAGAAACCGGTCCCTTAGCTGTTGTTTCGTCCTATCTTATCAAAGGACCTGGTCGAGAGGAATTTGTTGAAATAGCATACTTCACAAGCATGGGATCGGCGATGAAAAAATTCATGCAAGTGGTAGAAGATATAGAGAAGTATGCGAAGAATCCAAAGACCGAAGCAATTGTCTATATTTGTAGGTTGAAAGAAGGCGATAAATTTGATTACACGAGGCGTGGTGACGATCATTTTGGAGATCCTTATAATGTCAAAGACGTAATTCTATCCTATGATCCATCTAGCCCCAACAAATACGTAGAAGGGTTTTGATTTAGACCCCTTATTCGGGGGAAGAATAATAATCATTTAAAAGACTTATGAGATACATTAAATTGTTCGAGGATTTCGTAGATCATTCTGGTCTAAGGATAGGAAATTTCGATAACGAGCCGTATACCTTTGCAGAAGACAATCTCTTCTCCTCATCTGGTCTATTCAGATTCCATCTCGAAGATGGCAGCGGAGGTGGAGCTATTGGATTCTTGGATCTGAAAGATCTGAAGGAGATTCAGGAAGATTTAAACAAAGTGGCAATTGACGAGCAACTCTGGGAGCTACTTAGACTAGCAAAATATGATGATCTTTCCTATCTGGCAGGTCTCTATCAAAGGCATTCTTTGAACACAGCATCTGGCTCGTATGATATCCATATAGAGGAAATTCCAAAGGGTCACAAATGGCTACTTTGGGGGGATAATCCTTCGGATATGCTTGGAGACATGTCAGACGAAGACAGAGAAAAGATAGGTGTGCCCGCTAAGAGCACAGAAGATACCTCTGATATAAAGTCCTATATCAATGACCAGGGTGAGTTTGAAGAGCTACCCAAAGCAATCACCCACACAGGGGAGGATTCAAGACTCATGATCAATCCGATCAAAAATGTGAGAAGATCGAAATATCCAGAGGGTGACTACATGGAATTTGAAGGACAGGATGAGAATGAAGATCCGGAAGTTCAGTATAACATTCCAATCGTTCCACATCGTCTTTTCTTAACAGTTCCTCACGAAGTGGGATTTATTGAAACGACTGTGCAAGATTTTCTAGCTTATTATAGATCATGGTCGGAAATCGCATCAGAGGAGAACATCAAGGAGCAGTACCCAGAAGGACTTTCCGATGCTGAGAAGAAGAAGTTCCTCCACTTCATCGTGCAAACAGGTGCGTCCGAAGAAATCTTAGATCGAATGACTAGATTTATATATAGATCAAAATAAAATATAAAGAATGAAATACATTCAACTTTTCGAAAATTGGGGCAAAGGAACTCCTTATAACAGCAAACAAGTCTCATTCTCACAATGGCTTGAAGACCTACTTGTTCAATGGCCTTTCATCAGCAATGACTTTGAAGAAGCTGGAATTGATCCTTACTCTTTGACAGACGATAACTTCTATGACATGGTGAAATCGGCTGGCTATCTTTATAACAAGGATAGAAATCTCTATCGTATAGGCAAATACATCTCAGTTGAAAGAAATGAGAATTGGAAAGGCGAGTTTGTCACCAGGATTTCAGCTTCTGCTGATATCTCCTCTTATGGATGGTGGTTTAGCAATGGAGAAGGAACTATCGTAGGAAATCCTCACCCGAACATCGACACAGGCAGAGAAGGCACATAATAACTAAAAGACCTATGAGACACATCAGACTATACGAGGATTATAAAAAAGTCCAATCCGAGAAGGAACCTCTATTGGATCTTTACCGGGTGAGAATCGATGTCAAAGGGGAGCGTCCTCATCCTAGGGAAGAAGGCAAGACTGTTATATCAACTTTCAAAGCTATCGGGATAGGAGAGACGGAGAATGATGCTGCAACTTACGCCTTAGCAGGTTTGCATCTCAGATTAGAAGGCATGATGGGATATGGCCGTGACGGAAACATGGGATATGGCCATGACGGAAACAATTGGGAGATTCTAAATCTACAGGATGCCAACTCGCTCTTAGATAATGCTTTGTCCAAGTACAAGAGATCAAAAGAAGAGACAGTCAAAGACCTGAGCATGGGAAAGATAGATCCTAATCATCTAAACGATTTATTTGATCAGACCGAATGCACAGCAGAGATTAATATGGTTCCGATGGAAGCTCGTTACATAGGAGGCGAATACACTGACGAGAGAGCTTGGATTAAGGGGGAAGAAGCACCAGAGAGTACTTCAGTAGAGAAGCGGATCAAGCCAAAGAAGCCACCAGTGAGTGATATTAAGAAAGCACTCTCATCAGGAAACTGGGAGGAGATTAAAAGAATCAACAAATTAAGACATAAATAATTCTATGAGGTATATTAAATTATTCGAGGACTTTAACACCGCACCGGCAGAAGAATTAAGATGGGAACCCCTAGATTGGAATCTCCCGATCAAGCAGGGGGTTTATTCATTTAACCTGAATGACGAATACACCTGGGAAAAATGGTCCGGCGAATTTGATCTGGAACATCTTAACAAATTAAAGGACTATTTAGACACAGAAAAGCTTTGTGAGCGAATTTATATGTCTTTAGAGAAATCACACATTTCTCCTTCTTATTACGAATATGCTAAGAATGGCGGGAATTCAACATTGCTTACCCTTCCTGTGATTAAACTCATACGTGGTAAATCAGAAGCAACCAATGAACTTCTGTATGCAGATTTTGAAGGACAAGAGCGGCCACCCTTACGGGTAGTCTCTGATTGGGATAATGATCCATGCTTCCACAACACAGATCTAATTATAGAGGGACTCGAATCAGGTATTTACCAAATTAACGACCTCCAAAAATACATTCCGCAAATTATTGACCTGGGAATTCCTAAAAGATTTCTGGGAATAATAGAAAGATATAAGGATCATCTCGCTCCAGGAGCTGAGACAAAAAGAAAGGAACACGCAGAAAAAGGTAAGGCACTGGTGGACAGAATTGCCTTGTTCAACGAAGCGGAGCAGGCTTGGAGGGAAGAGTATGCTCCGTTTGAGTCTAAGATGAAAAAATTCTACGAAATTATTAATCGCAACGAAAACCCACTTATAGCCCCGAATGGAACACTGGAAGAAAGAGGTAGAAGAGCTAAAAATGTGTTAGCAAGAGCTGAAAGATCCACAGAACCTTATATAGAAGATCTAAGAATTCTGGTCCGTAAATTTAATAGACTTTATCCAGAATTAAATCTATCCCTTCAAGGTTGGGGGAAAAAAGCAGGGTTATTTAATATGGCTCAGCATGCAGGTCTATTCAAACGATACTGGGAAAGAGAAGGTGTGATCTTCGATGGTAAAGAAGGCGCTATCTTTGATGATATTCTTGATGAATATAAATAATGCAAAACCACATATAGAGAACCACAGCAGTGTGGCTTATCACAAAGGACCTCCCAATCGAGGTCCTTTTTTTGTAGATATATAAATCAAAATAAAATATAAAGAATGAAATACATTAAACTTTTTGAGGCATTTGCTAGTCAAGGAAATTACAAAGCAATCAGTGTCTTTCCTGAGGGGGGATCAGATTTATATGTTGGGGTTTTCCCTTTAAAAAGAGCAGAGGTGATCTATCAATCCCTTGAATCATTATCCGGGATCAAGATTGAAATCACAGATCTTCCTGATAACCATAATGTAGTGGTATCCAAATTAGGAGGGGAAGGACTTATGACGGGGAATAACACAGATTTAGGCTGGAGTAATCCAGTTAGACCTGGATTTGACTACGAATTTGATGGATCCGAAGAACATGGCGTTGCTTTCTGGGCTTATAGAGATATCCCTAAATTTGCTTTCGTTTCAGGATTTGGTGGAACTGGAATTATTAATTCTGAGACATTGTTAGCAAAACTTGGACATTCACAATCCGGAGGGGATTTAATGAGTGCTGAAATAGAGATTCCTGGGGAGGCAAATAAAAAACTTGTTATAACAGGTCCTTCCGATACCTACGAGGAGGCATCTTCTTTCCTAGAAGAGATCTTAAAGGCTTTGGAGAAACAATCAGAAGATTATGACAAATACGTAGAAGATAATTATTCTGCAGTTAATCACGATGATGCTATGGATTATTTCATTGAATCCGAAAGTGATCTGCATTGGGATAAAAAACTAGCTGAATTGGGTTATGGGCTACTTGTAAAGGAAGAAGAGTAATCATATAAAAGACCATGAAACACATCCAACTATACGAAAAATTCTTCTCCGATTCTCCTATTCAAGAAGCAAATCCCACTGCTGTCTATAATGCAGACGAACAGAAGCTTATAGCCATCTTTAAGAGCAGATCGTTAGCAGGGAAATTCCTATTTGGTGTATCTAAAACACCTATAGAGGCGATGAAATCTCTAACCTATTCATTAGCGAAAAGAACAGCGATGAGGCCAACAACTACTAGACTAGGTTGTATGGTGGCAGTGAGAAATGCCTCACAGGAACAAAAAGACATGCTGGGTAACAATGACTACTTGCTACTAGATGAAAGGTACCAAGAGTTCACACAGGATCTTCCCAAACTGAGACCACTAGATCCTCCAAGAACCTCCTTGGCAACCCCCGGAAGTAAAAATGCAAATAATAGAATAGAAGATCTCACGCCAGACGAGATCGAGCTTATTAAATTCACAGACCCAGACGACTTCGGCGAACAAATTAAAAAACAAAAGCTCCGAGAGATTGGGAGAGAAGCTTATAATAGACGCTCAGGGACATAGACACAGAGGATATATAAAAGAATGAAACACATCCAACTATACGAGAACTTTCCAGTAGATAGAGCAGAAGAGATCCCAGAAGAGGAAGGCATCCACAAGGTTATGATAGTGGGAGGGCAGGATGCAGAGGGGAATGACATCATGATTCTCATTGAGGGAAGTGAGGACAATGAGGAACTACCACCAGCAGAATTAGATGCCTGGGTGGACGATCTGGTTAATAACACCCTGGCTGAATTCAATGTGGAAACTGTTGAGGACATGCTAGAATTGATTGATGCCATCCAAGAAGATCTGGAATACATCCAAGATAATGGATACACTGTGAAATTCTCCTGGAAGGAATGGGAGAACATGGATATCATAGAATTAAGAAGACACATTGACCAGGCATTGGATCAAGGCAACCAAGACAAATTCAATCGCCTAGTTAAAAGACTGAAGTAACACAGTACATCATCTATGTTATTTGACTGTGATCCAGATAGGTGAAGAAAATCCAGAGAGTGCAAGCATCTCTTCTCTAAAAGCCGGATCAGCATCTAGAATATCTTGAGCCTTGATCCCCTCGATGTCCAGATAAATTCTGGATCCCTCTGTTCTAGCATTATCCATGTACATTTCACTCATGTGGGCTATGAGTCCTTTACCCTTGAATTGACTGATATTGTAAGGTGGAGGACCAAAAGTCTCTTCCAGATAGTCACACATGTTTCCCAGCTCCTCGTAAAAATCCCCCTCGTTGTCCTCTATCTTGAGATTTCTATTTCTGGGATCCTCTATAGATAGGATTCCACTTGGTCCGGAAACTCTTGCTCCTTCGAACAGATAAGTGACTGACATCCTAATGAGGTTCAATCCTGGTCTCAGTAGGGATTCATTAATAAATTCGTTGAATTGATATAGTCTTCTCATGAGATCTATTTTAAAATGCCAAGAATAGTAGCTAGTGCTTGGTCCTTAGTGTATCTGCCGCCCTGAAATTCTCCCATGACATAGGACAATTGACTAGACTTTTGAGGGTCTAATGATTGCATGATTGACTTACCGATAGACGTGTACCTAACGATCGAGGATCTCTCCTTTCTTCTTTCGCCTCTCTCTGATCCTAAAAGCTCTTGTCTGGCTGCCAGGTCTTTGTCTTTCTTCGCCCTATAGGCTGGATTGTTCTTGATGGAGATTGCCTGCATAGGTGATTCACCCAATGCGTTTCTAAGTGCATTGCCTCTCTCAGTTCCTGCCAAATCCATCAGCCACCAATTATGAGCTTTTTCAATCTGGTCAAAAGGATCCACAGTTTCCATGTTTAACCCAGATAGGGCTTTGTGAATGGTTAGATCGTCTTCACCGCTATGTAGGATATCCTGGATCTTGATATCGATCTGAGGTAGATTGTCGGTTTCTGGATGGCTTATAGCCTCGTAAAGTTTAAGATGTTTCATTGCTCTCTATATATATCGATCTTAGACACATCCCAGCTCAAGCCCAAATAGGATGGAGAATCTATTGGGAAGAAGAAAATACTTAAGACTATTAATGAATTTAAAACATATGAGACACATCAGATTATATGAGAACTTCGAAGATGATTTAAAATCTGCCAGGGATATCTTCGGACTGACCTCCACATTCACCAAAATTTTCACAGACTACCTAGGCACTTCCAGGACCATAGAATTTACCGGACCTTCAGAGTTAGAGGGAGAAGCAAAAGGAATTGCGGAGTACCTAAAGAAAAATCAGAAAACAGAAAGGAAAATCCAGGAAGAATTAGATTCCATAGGATGGCAAGCAGTAATGACCAGCCCGGTAAGAAATTCTAGTTATGCTCTCAAGGGTCCTTTAGCCAATTGGAACGCAGCCTTGGCCTTAATTGTCAAATGGGACAAAGACGTTGTCAAGTATATAGAGAGAGAAGAAAACGACCATGGTGGCATGTCGGAAGAGGATCTAGATTCATTGTACTCTTATAACCTCAACGAACTCTTAGAGAGTGATCAAATCCGGGCCAAGTGTGCCGAGATTGGCTATCAGGTGATTGAGTGGCCATGATATATAAGGCACTATGAGACACATCCAACTTTTTGAAGCATACACAGCCAAGTCACCAGCCACTCACTTCATTCTAGATGGAGCTTCCTCGGCAGGCAAGAGTTCAGCCTTAAAGGGATTAGATTCCTCCTGGGCGATATTACCTGTGGACTCCTTTTACAATGTCATGGCAGAGGAGCTAGGCATGGAGGACTTTGGCAATAGTGGCAAACCCACTATCTCCACCATCTATCCCAATTGTCCGCATCAGCACGACACACCAGGTGAGGGAAGCTACGAGAAAGCAGCCCGTTGGTACATGGCTCAAGAAGCACAGGAAGGCAAGATCTTTCGGGCCGGACTCAAGGATGCCAGTGGTAACACCTTCGGCAAACCCTCAAAGATAGACAAGATCATTTATGACGATGTGGACGGCAGTGTGATAGACATGTTCAAAGGCAATCGCCCGCAATGGCTATTAGTACATGCTCCAATCGATCACACCATTAAGAATGTCCAAAGAAGAGGAGATAGACCACTAGAGGGAGTACTAAAGAACTCTTACACTTTCAAATATAAAGCCTTGCCTAGACAGGGAGGAGTAGATCCAAACCAGTCCTGGACAGAACAATCTCTGAGAGGCATACTACCACAGGAGGAATGGGTGAATGAGTTCTTAAGCAAGCTAGGGATCAAAGACTCATCTCAGACCTATTGGATTCACACTAAGGCTCAGCCACAAGGAGAATACGATTATGTCATTAACACTAGAGACAGTCAAGGAGCCCAGAAGTCTATTCAGGAACTCTCACTAGAAGCAGAGAGGATCTTCAACCAGGCATAGGGTTATTCCTTTCTGGTCGGATGATCTAAGATACATTTTAGATTTCCACGCCCTGTGTGTATATTTGCATTATAGGATTCAAAAAAAAGAGATATATAAATCTAAATAATAAAAAGAATATGAAACACGTTAAATTATTTGAAAGCTGGATGGAGTCAGCTAATTCTGAAGATATCTCCAAATTTGCATTAGATACTTCAACTGAGGGAGAATCGGTTTTTGTAATTAATCTCGAAGATTCTATATATTCAGTTTTAGGTGATCCTGAGACCTGTATGAAATTACAGGAATTAGCATCAAAAATAGACGAACAAGGAGGTTTATATAGAAGTATGGTTTTCAATCAACCCGGGACATCATTTATAGGGATGCATGGACATACTGGCGCAATATTCGCAGCGTCCAATGTGGTAGAAAGACCAGAGGGAACTAACATTTGGGTTCTTACCGAAAGGGGAGGAGCAATACAATTAGGTGAAGATGGAACTGACCCTATGTATTTTTTCTACCCATTAAAAAGAGGAGGTGCTACGGTGTCTCGCCAGACGACTACCTTTGGTATAATTTCAATTGATGAATTGGTCGAGGTTATGAACGAAATGGCAGATTTATATCCTGCTCAATAATTAAACAAAGATAATAAAAAAGGCTTAGATGATTCTAAGCCTTTTTTTGTGTGTACCCCTGTGGGTTATTCTATTTCTTCGTCTTGAATGATCTCGTAACCGATATCTTTAAATGCTTTAATCCATCTCTCACTCTGAAGTGCATCCTGCATATAGATGGACATTTCCCATCCTCTGTCTCCTGGTTTTTTGCTAGCCACTGCTTCTTTGGCTTCCTTCTTAAGGGCTCGAACTAGCTCTGTAGCTTCTTTTTTAAATTCTATAGGTCCAGTAACCCCAATCAATGGTCCGTCAATTTCG